>ERZ808054.12-NODE-12-length-262677-cov-19.555602_pt1 | contig 262677 bp, 201 predicted proteins | sample MGYA00380201_ERZ808054 | MGnify/ENA primary metagenome ERZ808054 (study PRJEB31490, sample SAMN06133419) | mouse gut metagenome | isolation source: Z5_2 | host: mice | place: China: Chengdu | collected 2015-05 ...
AGACCCAAAAATCGCGTAACCGGCATGAATACAGAGTTTAACAATTTCTTATTAACAGATTTTAAGAGACACTAGTGATTTAATGTTAAAAATCTCATATTGTAGATAAATCAGGTATAAGCGGCTTTAGATTGGGAGATTCAATAATGAGTGTCAAACTCCCGCCAGCACTACGTTGCCGATTCAACTGTTTTCAAGGCTTTCTTATCCCGAACTCGCGTTCATAGACTTGCGGTTGTATGCATAAATGCATGAATTTGTGAATTTGATGCGGCGGCCTTGATTATCAAGCGCCAAAATTGTTTATACTCAGAAATTTGTGTAACTTTGCATAATTAATACGCAACTATATGAAAAAACTTTTTCTTTTACTGAGCATCGTTGCGATGCTTTCTTCATGCGGTAAAAGTGATGAAGAAAAGCTAAATGATATGATAGCCGAGGCTACAAAGTCCTCATTGTATATACCGGAATCGTATGACCCCGTATCTACTCGATGTGACACATTAGGTAGGGATATCATAAATTCCATGAATATAAAAAAATCCGCAAAAATTATTTCATTGGTTAGAGAGGCACAGGACGTTCAAAGCCAAATTGAAAGTGATATGGAGCAGCGTGATTATTGGAGAGGGAAATATGGAGGGTTCTATAGCGATTACTCGAAGAAAGTGCGGAGGGGAGAAGAAAAAAGGGACCAGTTAAAATCTCAGGCAAATGATTTATTTGCTGAACTTTTAGAAGATTACAACAAGAACTGCGGGTTTTATGGATATATTGTTGAGCATAAATTCCGAGCAAAAAACAATAGGGGAAACGTTATGTTTGGAGATGTAATCTATATCCTCAATAAAGATAAGACTGAGATAGTTGCTGCTTATGACACCGCAGATGATGACTTTTTGGACTTCGTTCAAATGGTTGGAGCCATGCAAGAGATTGGAGAGAATTACAACGTCGAAGAAATCGATCTCGAAGAAATTTGCGACGATATAAAATCAAGATTCGAGTTATAAAATTATTATTGTCCGGTAAACTTTAGAGGACAACTAAAAATTATTGCTGTCTGATAAAACGGGAGCAACCCGCGCTCGTCGCGGGTTGAATGTGGTTAGCTGCGAGTTAAGGAGCGACCGTAGGGAGTGACATACTCGCGGAAGAAGCGTCACAAACGCATCAAGGGGGTGTTGCAGAACCACGGTTTCGATCTAATTGTAGGGACATCCCTTTGGGATGTTATGTTGCCAATCAGCGGGTTACGTCAACGTGCCAAAGGCACGTCCCTACAATTTGAGGAGTTCTGCAACACCCCGTTGCACAGCGTCCGGGTTTATTATCAGATTTTCAGAAGGGTGCGCGGCCGCAAGTCGTGCAACCCGCCATGCGGCAGGTTGATGCCCTTTACTGAGCTTACCGCGGATACGGCGCTGTGCGCCTAAATCCGCGGCTAACCGGATTTTACCCGCCATGCGGCAGGTAATCACCGATGAATAGGGCTTGTATGGAGGCTAATACTTAATATATTGTATCTTATAACGTTTTACCGGACAACAATAATTAAAAATAGGGCTGATTCCATTTGCAGGATTCAGCCCTAAATTTTTCCTGTTTCAAAAATTTTTAGCTAACAGTAATACCTCGAAATATTAGGCCACTGTCTTGTTTCGTTGCTCCGCATGGCAGCGACAGAGCTGCTGGTGGTTTGCGGTGCAGCCGCGGCGTCACAGGACGATGCTTACGGACGAGCCGTCGTAGCTTACGGTGTGCGTGGCCGTTGCGGGCGTGTCGCCCGGCTCGGTGCCGTCGCCCACCAGCACTACGCGGAACTCGCGCCCGGCGAGCATGCCGGGATAGCTGCCGCGGCGTGTGCCGATTTCAAGAGTGCGCTCGGCCTCGTTCCAGTGGAACGGTATTTCGGTGAACTGTCCTTTCTCGTAGTCGTAGCTCTCGCCGTCGTCCTCGTAGAGGATGAAGTCGGCGTCGGCGCCGGGATACACGCGCAGCTCCAGCGAGTCCCAGGGCTTCTCGGAGGAGAACTGCACCTCCGGTCCGAACGGGATGATGCTGCCGGCCTTCACGTACACGGGCATGCGGTGGATGGGTGCCGTCGTCAGCACGTCATCGCCGCCTTCAAGCAGCTCGTTGCTCCAGAAGTCGTACCACTTGCTTCCGGCGGGCAGGTAGACGCCTGCGGGAGCAGCTGCCGCCGCTAGGTCGGGGTATATCAGGTGGCCCTTCTTGTCCTTGTCGAGATAGGTGTACATGGGGTCGGTCACGGGCTTGACAAGCAGCGAACGGCCGAACATGTACTGGTCGTTGAGGCAGATGGCTTTCTTGTCGGCAGCGAAGTCCATCACCAGGGGGCGCATGATGGTGCCTGCTCGCTGCGTGGCGTCGCCGGCGAGGCTGTAGATGTAGGGCAGCAGGCGGTAGCGCAGCTCTATGGCCTTTTTCTGCGCGTCGAAGGCCCAGTCGCCCGGCTGTCCGAACTCGTAGATTTCGTTGAGCATGGGGCCGGAGCAGTGGTTGCGCATCATGGGCATGAACGTGCCCCACTGCATCCACCTAACCTGCAGCTCCTGCAGGGCCGGATTGGCGTGGTCGTTGTCGTAGTCCCAGCCGAAGAATCCGCCTATGTCGTTGTTCCAGTAGGGCATGCCGCAGATTACGTAATTGAGGCCCGAGGGAATCTGGTTTTTCATCACGTTCCAGTTTGTCACCACGTCGCCACTCCAGCTCAGCGTGGCGTAGTGCTGGAGGCCGAATGTGCCGCAGCGTGTCATCTGCATGGAGCGCCTGTTGTTGCCTTTCATTTTGCGCTGATGCTCGTAGATGCCTTTGTTGGTAACGAGGGCGAAGGCGTTCTTGACGCTGCGCCAGGAGCCGTCGTGCGTCATGTAGTCGGAGTCGCCGGGCTTTTCGTAGTGGTCGGGCTCGGTGGAGTCGGTCCACCATGCGTCGAATCCCATGTCGTAGAGATGCGAGAGGTACTTCCAGTAGATGTCGCGCGCCTTGGGATTGAATGCGTCGTAGGGCATTACGCCGCTGTTGCGCGGCCATGTCTCGAAGGGCAGCAGGGCGCCGATGCGGTCAAGTTCGCGGTACTGGTCGGTCCAGGGGCCGAAGCTGGCCCATATGGAGATCATGATGGCGGCATCGCGGCCGTGCACGTAGTCCACCATTTCGCGCGGGGTCTTGATGCGTGCCTCGGTGTAGCCTGCCTCGGGGTTCTCGCCGTTGGGGAGATAGCGCATCCACTTCTTGTCGCCGGTCTTGTTGATATAGCGGGGGTTCATGAAGCGCATCGCGTTCCAGTTGGAGTCGCAGCCCCAGTACTGCCAGTCCTGCACGATGCCGTCGATGGGCACGCGCAGCTCGCGGTAGCGGTCGAGCACACCGCAGAGCTCGTCGCTGCTCTTGTAGCGCTCGCGGCTCTGCCAGTAGCCCATCATGCGCCTGGGAAACATGGTGGCGTCGCCCGTGAGGCTGCGTATGCCTGCTATGACGCCGTCCTGAGTCCCGTCGCGGTAGATGAAATAGTAGTCGATGGCCGGTGCCACCTCAGAGGTGAATGTGGCCGTGTTGTCGCGGTCGGTGAAGCGTGAGTCGCCGGCATTGTCCCAGTAGAGTCCGTAGCCTTTGTCGGAGCTGAAGTAGGGTATGGTGATGTTGGTGTTGCCGGTCCAGATGCGCACGTCCCTGCCGCGCTGATTGAGCGACGGGTCCTGACGCTGGCCCAGACCGAAGATTATTTCCGATGGCTCGAGGGCGTAGCTCTGGCTCACTCTGTAGCGTCCGGCGTCCACCTTGTTCTCGCAGGGAGAGTGGCCGGAGGCGGTTTCGGCCAGCAGAGGGGCGCTGCCTTGGGCGGCCGTGAAGCTGACACTTCCGTCAGGGCTGATGCTTGCGGCGATGCACTGCGAAGCGAGGCTGACCCTTCCGTCCGCCTCATGTTTTATCGCGGGCTCCACCTGTCCGGGAGTCATGATTACGGAGTAGCTTTTCTTCTCCGGCGCTTTGTCGCCCGGGTATTTCGTCACGCGTACGACGGAGGGGGAGTAGAACTTCACGGCGGTGGTCCAGCCGTCCGGCCCGGTCACTGCGGCGTCGGGCACGGCGGCACCGGCCGTGACGAATGCCGGAAGCGCAGCGAGCGCCAGAATGGTTTTGCGGATGATATTCTTCATGATACTTTAAGTTTGAAATCTGCTGCAAAGGTACGGCGGGAGGCGCGACGCACGGCAACACATATGTTGAAACTGCCGACACATATGTTGAAAACCGCCTGTGTAAGGGCGTTTATCGGTATTCCGAGGGGCGACAGCCGTATCGTTCCTGGAAGCATTTGCTCATGTAGGAGGTGGAGCTGAATCCGCTTTGCTCGGCAATCTCGGTGATGGAAAGCTTGCCATCGCGGATGAGGCGCGCTGCGTTGCGCAGGCGGATGTCGCGTATGAAGAGCGACGGGCTTTTGTCGAGCATGGCGTTGAGCTTTCGGTAGAGGCCGGTGCGGTCCATGCACAGGTCGGCGCTCAGCTGCGTCACGGAGTAGCCGGGCGTGTTGAGGTTGCGCTCCACCGCCTCGACGGCTTTGGCGATGAAAGCGTTGTCGGCTTCGGCTTCGTTGTCGGCTTCGGCCGCCTCCGGTGCCTGCGGCCTGTAGCGGTCCACCTCTTCTATGAGTGTCCTGATTCGTTGCAGCAGATACGCCTCTCTCTGCTCGCGGGCGATGCGCCGGCGTGTGGCGCGGGTGTAGGCCGTGGCGGCCGCAGCGGCGGCAAGGACGGCAAGGAGGCAACAGGCTGCGTAGAACCATCCCGTCTGCCACCAGTGGGGCAGTACGGTTACGGATATTTCCGCCGCGGGCGCGTCGGCGCCCGTCCGTGCAAGGAGTGTATAGCTGCCCGGCGGCAGGGCGGTATAGCTCGCCGTCACGGATTTCTGTCTGTCGCCCTGGCCCCGGACGGTGTGCCACTCGCGGTCGAGGCCGTCGAGCATGTAGGAAATGGTGGCCGTTGCGACGGAGGCGTCAGGGTCGCTGATGCGGAAGGCGAGGAAGTTCTGGTCCGGGCCGAGCTCAATGCAGGAAGCGCGTGCGGCGGCTTTCGTCAGTATTATCCTGCCGTCGTACTGCTGCTGCGGGACTATTTTCTCGCCGTTGACGTATAAGGCGCTGATGACGGGGCGCACGGGCGCGGCGCCGCCTGCCTGTGCGGCAGGAATGAATATGCGGTAGCTGTCGGGGTCGTCGAAGGCTATTGCGCCGCTGCCGCCGATGAACGCCGCGGAGCTGCCGTACTCTCCCGTAAGGGCGCCGGGAGTTGCAGCTTGCGTAGAGATGCGGCCGGAGGGTATGTCGACGCGCCTGCCGGTGTCGCCTTCGCACAGGATGCTGATGGAGCCGTCGGGGTTTTCGGAGAATACTCCCGCCGCCCGTGGCGGCTGCTGGGCTTTGCTGCGTTCTTTGGGGATGCTGACGAGCCTGTAGTGCGCCGGGTGGTAATGGAAAATGCCGCGGTTGAGAAAGCCGAGCCATATGCCGCCGTCGGGGTCGGCGGCTACGGAGCTGATTTCGGAGGAGAGAAGATTGCCTGAGCGAGTCCGCACCATGGGTATGTGCGTGGCGCTCCCGGTGCGTAGGTCGACGGCGAGCAGACCGTCGTTGGTGGAGATATAGGCTGCGGAGCCGGCAACGGCGAGTGTGTTCAGACGCAGTCCCGATTGCAGAACCTTCTCCCAGCGGCCTGTGGCGGGGTCGCGCCGGAAGAATCCTCCGGCCGTGCCGTTGCGTATCTGGTAGAGGATACCGTCGCTCTCCGTCACGAGCGAGGTGGCTCCGAACAGAGCCTCCTCGACCGCGGTAAACACGCGGCTGCTTCCTGCGGGGGCGCCGTCGGGGAGCGTATAGTCGAGTACGGTGCCGTCGCGGAAGAACAGATGAAGGCGCGAGTCGCCGGCCGCGAGGTCGAGCAGCGGCCCGTGGGCGGCAGGAAGAATAATGTCGGTCGGTGAGCCGGCCGGGTGCAGGGTGTCGGCGTTTACGGTCCAGATGCGTCCGCGGCTGTCGCCGAAAAAGTCGTCGGGAGGCGTCGACGCACCGAGGCGGCGGAGCAAGGACTCCGTGTCGGGCACATAGGTTTCCGTGTCCAGATCGATGCATTGCAGCGTGCCCAGGTTCTTTATCCACAGATAGCGGCCGGCATGAGAAATATAGAGGTGGTGGTAGCCCCGGTAGGCCGGCAGCGGGGCCGGTGTGCCGCCGTGAGGGTCGATGCTGGTGAAGTCCGAGCCGTCGAAGAGCTCCACGCCGGCCAGGGTGGCGAAGGCCATGCGGCCGTCGTCGAGCCGGAGTATGCTGCGTATGTATGGATTGCCTTCGCGGTTCGCCACGGGAGTGAACAGCAGGTCCTCCGCGGCCGGAGCCGCAGGTGCGATTGCCGGGAAGAGCAGCGCGAGCAGAAACAGAACAGTCCTGTGCATAGGCTACCGGATGTCGAGACTGCCGCTTTCAAAGCGGGCTATCGCGTCGATGAACAGTAGGCCGAAGCGCTGAGTCTTTACCTCGCCGGCGCCGTTGACGCGGCCGAATTCCTCCAGGGTGGCGGGGCGCAGACGCGCCATGTCCTCCAGTGACGCGTCGGAGAAAATGAGGTAGGGCGGCATGCCCAGGCGGCGTGCCTCGGCGAGGCGCACTTTCTTCAGCGCGGCCACGAGGTCGGCGGCCGCGCGGCGGCCGGGTGCGGCGGCCTGGCGTCGCGGCGTACGTGCCTGCGACTGGAACAGGGCCAGCATCACGCGCTCCTCGCCGCGCAGCAGGCGCATGCCGTAGGGGGTGGGCCGCAGATGGCTGTGGTCGTCGTAAGCGACGTCGAGAATGCCGAGCTGTATCATCTGCGAGATATAGTAGTTCCACTCGGCGGCGCTGAGGTCGGCGCCGACGCCGAAGGTGGGAAGGCGGTCGAAGCCGCGCGCCACAATGTCGCGCTGGCGCAGTCCGCGCAGGATGTCGCGCAGCATGTAGGCGCCGGTGCGGCATCCGGTGCGCACCACGGCGCTGAGGGCCTTCTGTACCGGTATAGTGCCGTCGAAGCGCACGGGCGCCGAACGGCACACATCGCAGTTGCCGCAGTCACGGGTCTTCTCCTCGTTGAAATAGCTCAGGAGCATGCGCCGGCGGCATACGGATGCGTCCACGAAGGCCTGCATGCGCGCCAGCTTCTCGGTGTTGATGGAACGGCGCGAGCTGTCGGTGTCGTCGATGAAGCGCCTGAGGGTGATGATGTCGCCCACGCTGTGGAACATCAGGGCCTCGGCGGGGAGACCGTCGCGCCCGGCGCGGCCTATCTCCTGGTAGTAGCTCTCGATGTTGGCCGGCATGTTGTTGTGCACCACCCAGCGGATGTTGCTCTTGTCGATGCCCATGCCGAAGGCCACCGTGGCGCAGATGACGCTGACCTCGCTGTTGATGAACGCGCGCTGGGCGGCCTCGCGGACGGATGCCGGCAGGCCGGCGTGGTAGCATGCGGCGCTGACGCCGGCGGCACGCAGCGCGGCCGTCATCTCCTCGGCCTTGCTGCGGCTGAGGCAGTAGACGATGCCGGAGTCGGAGGGGTAGGCGGCTGCGAGCTCGCGGATGCGGCGCACGCGCTCCTTCTTGCCCGGGTCGGGACACACGTCGATGCTGATGTTGGGCCTGTCGAAGCTGCCTATCCACACGAAGGGGTCGCGCAGGTCGAGCTGGCGCAGTATGTCGTCGCGGGTGAGGCGGTCGGCGGTGGCGGTGAGGGCGATGACCGGTACTTGCGGCAGACGCGCCTTTATGCCCGCAAGCTCGGTGTAGACGGGGCGGAAGTCGTGGCCCCACTGCGAGATGCAGTGCGCCTCGTCGATGGCTACCATGCGTATGGGCAGCGCCCGGCTCCAGGCGTCGAGGTCCTGCACGAAGCGCTCGGGCGACGTGTAGAGCAGTTTTACGCGCCCGAGGCGCGCCTGCTCCAGCCCCTCGCGCTGCTCGGCGTCGGGACGGTTGGAGTGTATGGCGACGGCGGGTATGCCGTTGGCCATGAGGGCCGTCACCTGGTCGTCCATAAGCGCTATCAGGGGCGACACCACGACGCAGAGGCCGTCGCTGAGCAGGGCGGGGAGCTGATAGCAGAGTGACTTGCCGCCGCCCGTGGGCATCAGCACCAGGGCGTCGCGGCCCGAGGCCACGGCGCCGATGATTTCGGCCTGTCCGGGACGCAGGCTGTCGTAGCCGTAGAAGCGGCGCAGCAGTGCCAGCGCCTGGCTGCGGAGGGTGGCGTCCATAGTCATCGGCGCATAAGGATGTAGCGCGCGAGGCGCGCCAGAATGAACATGGCGGCGAGGATAATCACTATCATGGCCGAGCACGGCACGTCGGTGGCCGCGCCGGCAAAGAGTCCGGCCGTGCCGGCTGCGACGGCTATGGCCGCCGAGGCGAAGACCATGGGGCGGAAGCGGTGGCAGAACACCTCGGCCGTCATCATGGGCAGCGACATCATCGACATGAGCAGCATGACGCCCACGAGGCGGATGGTGAGCACGATGCACACGGCCACGAGCACCGTCATGGCATAGGATATGAAGCGCACGGGCAGCCCCTGCACGCGAGCGAAGTCGCGGTCGAAGGCTACGGCCACTATCCGGCGGAAGCGCATAGCGAAGAATCCGCACACCACCGCGGTGAAGACCGCGAAGGCCGCGAGGTCGGCGGCGCTGATGGTGAGTATGTTGCCGAAGAGGAAGCTGTTCAGCTCCGGCACATAGCCTGGCGTGAGGAAGATGAACAGGACGCCGACGGCCATGCCGAGCGACCAGACGACGGCCACGGCCGAGTCCTCGCGCAGCCGCATGCGCTGCGACATCCATTCCACGCCGGCGGCGGAGGCAATGGCGAAGCCGGCGGCAGTCAGCACGGGGCTGATGCCTAAGAAATAGCCCAGGCCGAGGCCGCCGAAGCAGGCGTGGGTGATGCCTCCGGCTATGGCCGTGAGACGGCGCGTGACGATGTAGCTGCCCACCACGGCGGCCGAGAGGCTGATGAGCACCACGCCCGCAAGCGCGTATCGGAAGAAGGTATAATCAAGGAAATCCATTGGCGTATCAGGTGTTAGCGGCGGCGCGTTCCGCACGGTTCTCGCTTACCATGAGCAGCAGCTCGTCGCGCACGGCCTGCGGCAGCTCGATGCCGCGCAGCTGGAGCGAGCGCGCCCAGGGGGCGACGTCGTCGGGCAGGAGCGAGAGCAGTATGTCGCGGAACTGCTCCTCCTCGGCGCCGGTGTAGGCGTCGGCGGCGCGGCCCGCGTAGGCGTCCAGCTCCTCGTCGTCGAAGTATTCCACGGCCTCGCTCACGCCGGCCAGCAGCGAGTCCTTCTCGCACACCTCGTGCTGCCCGCAGCAGCCTTCGGGGCGCGGAGCCGCGGGAGGTCCGGCGATGCCGCGACGGCGGCAGTACAGCTCATAGAGCAGGCACAGGACTCCTACGACAACTATTGCAGAGAGAATGACGAGCGCGGCTTCCATCACTCCGCGTCCACCTCCTCAGTGGTGAATCCGGCGGCGCGCAGGTCGTCCCAGTAGGCCGGATAAGACTTTGCGACGCACTCGGCGCCGTCGATGGCTATGCCCGGGGCGAATACGGCCACGGGGGCCAGGGCCATAGCCATGCGGTGGTCGGCGTGCGCGTCGAAGACGGGCATCTCCGTGACGGGCACGCGGCGGCCCTCCCAGGAGAGGACTCCGCGGTCGTAGCCGGCGACGACGCCCATGCGGGCCAGCTCGGCGATGAGGGCGTCGACGCGGTCGCATTCCTTGTCGCGTAGGGCGTCGCAGCCGTGCAGCTCGAAGGGTACGCCCAGCATGGCGCAGGTGACGGCAAGGGCCGGAACCAGATCGGGGGTGGGCGCGCAGTCCAACTCGAGGCGCGCGTGCATCTCGGGGTCGGCGCAGAGGTGGGCGCCGTCGGCGTCGAAGGTCGTCACGACGCCCAGGCGAGTGAAGATGTCGGCGACGGCGCTGTCGCCCTGCAGCGATGGCGTGGCGAGACCCGGCAGGTCGATGAATCCGGCCGTGAGGGCGCCGATCTCGTACCAGAAGGCGGCGGCGCTCCAGTCGGGCTCGACGTCGGGCGCGTCGGGCGCCGAGTACGCGCCGGGACTTACGTGTATGGCGATGCCCTCGCGGGCGCAACCGATGCCGCGGCGGCGCATCATGGCGAGGGTCATGTCGATGTAGGGCAACGAGGGCTGGTTCCAGTCGATGGTGAGGTCGAGTCCGTTCTCCATAAGCGGTGCGGCCATGAGCAGCGCCGAGACGAACTGCGAGGAGGCCGCGGGGCCGAGCGTGAGGGCTCCGCCGGGCAGGCGGCGTCCGCGCACGGCCACGCCTGCGGCCGTCGGCTCCACGTCGGCTCCGAGGGTGCGCAGCATGTCGAGCAGCGGCGCGACGGGGCGTCGCATCAGGGCGTCGCTGCCTGTGAGGGTGACGTCGGCGCCGGGAGTGGCGGCGAGTAGGGCCGTGCCGAAGCGCAGGGCGGCGGCGCTGTCGCCGGCGTCGGCCGTGCCGCCGCGTGCGGAGGCCACGCGGCGCATGGCCTCGGTGTCGGCACATTCGGCCAGAGGGGCGTCATAGCTGGCGCCGAAGGCAGCGAGTGCGACGGCGCGCACGCTCATGCTCTTGCTCAGGGGCAGGGCCACGGTGGCCTCGAGCATCTCTTCCGGGGGAAATATGCGGAGTCTCATGGGCGCACCTCCTTGGCTACGGCGTCGCGTATGTGGTCGAGAGCCTCGGTGAGGACGCAGCGCGGGGTGCCGACGTTGAGGCGCGTGAAGCCCTTGCCTTGCTCGCCGAACATGGTGCCGTCGTTGACGGCCAGGCGGGCGTCCTCGAGCAGCATGCGCATGAGTTCCTTCTGGTCGAGGCCGAGGCGGTTGAAGTCGAGCCAGACCAGGAACGAGGCCTGCGGGCGGATGACGCGCACGCCGGGGATGTGGCGCGCCACATAGTCGGCGGCGAAGTCGATGTTGTCCTCCACGTAGCGGAGCATCTGGTCGAGCCAGGGCCCGCCGGCGGTGTAGGCGGCCTCGGCGCCTATGGTGCTGAACACCACGGGCGCGGAGAACTCGTTGACTTCCATCCAGTGGTAGAAACCGCTGCGGAGGGCGGGATTCTTGACGACCATCCAGGAGCTGACGAGGCCGGGGATGTTGAAGGTCTTGCTGGGCGCGCCGAGCATGACGCCGACGGCGCGGGCGTCCTCGCCTACGCTGAGGAAGGGTATGTGGCGGCGTCCGTGCAGCATGAGGTCGCCGTGAATCTCGTCGCTGACGACTACGGTGCCCGTCTCGCGGGCGAGTGCGGCCACGCTGCGGAGGGTGTCCTCGTCCCACTGTATGCCTATGGGGTTGTGGGGGTTGCAGAGAATGAGCATGCGCGGACGCTCGCGGCGCAGGAGGTCGGCGAGGCCGGTCAGGTCCATGGAGTAGCTTTCGCCGTCGAAGGCGAGTGGATTCTCGAGCACGCGGCGCCCGTTGCCCTCTATGACCATGCGGAAGGGATGGTAGACGGGCGGCTGGATGACGATGCTGTCGCCGCGGTTGGTGAAGTAGTTGACGCACAGCGCAATGCCCTTGACTACGCCGGGGATGAAGGCGAGCTCCTCGCGCGAGATGTCGAAGCCGTGGCGGCGGTGCTGCCAGTCGATGATGCTCTGCCAGTAGGCGTCGGGCGCGGCGGAATAGCCGAGGACGGGGTGCTCCAGGCGATGGCCCAGCGCGGCGATGATGTCGGGACAGACGGCGAAGTCGAGGTCGGCAATCCACAGGGGCGTGACGTCGTGGCGCCCGAACATGGCGTCGAGCCCCTCGTACTTCACGGCGCCGGTGTGGCGGCGGTCGATGACGCAGTCGAAATCGTATTTCTTCATTTTGCTGATTGTGTTTTCCTGCACAAATTTACTACTTTCGGGGCATTCGGCCAAAAAGATTTGCCTATGTGGCTCGAAATCGTTAACTTTGCAGCCAAATATGTAGTTATAAAAAAATTAAAAGCATTTTATGAATCCAATCAAGAAAACCATCACGCTTGCCGACGGCCGCGAGATCACACTCGAGACCGGCAAACTTGCCAAGCAGGCTGATGGAGCTGTGGAGCTCCGCATGGGCAACACGATGCTTCTTGCCACTATCGTTTCCGCCAAGGAGGCAGGCGAGGGCGTCGACTTCATGCCCCTGACCGTGGAGTACAAGGAGAAATTCTCCGCAGCAGGCCGTTTCCCCGGCGGCTTCCTCAAGCGTGAGGGCCGTGCCGGCGACTATGAAATCCTGACAGCACGCCTCGTTGACCGCGTGCTCCGCCCGCTTTTCCCCGACAACTATCACGCAGACACGTTCGTGAACGTGACTCTGTACAGCGCCGACGGCGTTGACATGCCCGACGCTCTGGCCGGCCTGGCCGCCAGCGCCGCGCTCACCGTCAGCGACATACCCTTCAACGGCCCCATCGCCGAGGTGCGTGTGGCCCGTATCGACGGCAAGTTCGTCATCGACCCCACTTTCGAGCAGCTCGAAAAAGCCGACATGGAACTGATGGTCGGCGCCACCGCCGAGAACATCATGATGGTGGAAGGCGAGATGGACGAGGCCAGCGAGGCCGACCTTCTGGCCGCCCTCAAGACAGCCCACGAGGCCATCAAGGACATGTGCCGCGTGCAGCTGGAGCTGGCCGAGGCAGTAGGCGTGGTCAAGCGCGAGTACTGCCACGAGGTCAACGACGATGACCTGCGCAAGGATGTGCACGAGAAGTGCTACGACAAGGCCTACGCCATAGCCAAGGCCGGCTGTGCCGACAAGCACTGGCGCCAGGACAGCTTCGACGCCATCTGCCAGGAGTACATCGACGCCCTCCCCGAGGAGGAGCGCGAGGCCAAGGAGGCTCTGGTGCGCCGCTACTACCACGACGTGGAGAAAGAGGCCATGCGCCGCTGCGTGCTCGACGAGGGCATACGCCTGGACGGCCGCAAGACCAACGAGATACGCCCCATCTGGTGCGAGACCGACTATATCCCCGGCCCTCACGGATCGGCCGTGTTCACCCGCGGCGAGACGCAGGCCCTGGCTACCGTCACCCTGGGCACGAAACTCGACGAGAAAATCCTCGACGAGGTGCTGATACAGGGTCACGAACGCTTCCTGCTGCACTACAACTTCCCGCCCTTCTCGACCGGCGAGGCCAAGCCGCAGCGCGGCGTGGGACGCCGCGAGATAGGCCACGGCAACCTGGCCCACCGCGCGCTGAAGCGTATGTTCCCGGACAACTTCCCCTATGTGTGCCGCATCGTCAGCGACATCCTCGAGAGTAACGGCTCGTCGTCGATGGCTACCGTATGCGCCGGCACGCTGGCTCTGCTTGACGCCGGCGTGAAGATGAAGAAGCCCGTGGCCGGCATCGCAATGGGTCTTATCAGCGACGAAGGCTGCACCAAGTATGCCGTGCTCAGCGACATCCTGGGCGACGAGGACCACCTCGGCGACATGGACTTCAAGGTGACGGGCACCGCCGACGGCATCACGGCCACGCAGATGGACATCAAGTGCGACGGCCTGAGCTACGAAATCCTGGAGAAAGCCCTGATGCAGGCCCGCGAGGGACGTCTGCACATCCTGGGCAAAATCCACGACACCATCGCGGAGCCGCGCCACGACTACAAGGCACACGTGCCCCGCATCGTCACGATGCTCATTCCCAAGGAGCTTATCGGCGCCGTCATCGGCCCGGGCGGAAAAATCATCCAGGGCATCCAGGAGGCCAGCGGCGCTACCGTCAGCATCGACGAAATCGACGAAGGCGGTTTCATCGAGGTGGCCGCACCGAACCGCGACAGCATCGACAAGGCGCTTGAGCTTATCAACGCTATCGTGGAACTGCCCGAGGAGGGCAAGGTGTATACCGGCACCGTGCGCAACATCATGGACTTCGGCGCATTCGTGGAGTTCATGCCGCACCGCGACGGTCTGCTGCACATCAGCGAGATCTCGTGGAACCGTCTGGAGAACATGGAGGCCAGCGGCCTGAAGGAAGGTGACACCGTGGAGGTGAAACTCATAGAGATAGACAAGAAGACGGGCAAGTACCGTCTGTCTATGCGCGCCCTCCAGCCCAAGCCGGAAGGCTATGTGGAGCCCCAGCGCCGCGAGCGTGGCCCGCGCCGCGAGGGTGGAGAAGGCCGTGGTCCGCGCCGTGAACGCGGTCCGCGCCGCGACGGCGGCGACAGGCAGTAAGTCCCTGACCCAATTCTGAATACAGCGGGGGAGCATCGGATTTTCCGATGCTCCCCCGCTGCGTTTGTTAAGGACGGATATGAATAAACGGGAGCAAGATGGATGAAAATGCGGCTTCCCGCGGGCGGGTGCTGAGCATCGCGGGCGCGGGAAGCCGGTTTTTGATGAGTGTTGATAACGGGGTCAGTAGCGGACGGTGCGGGAGGCGAGGAGGCGGCCTTTGTGCCAGATTTCGAAGCGGTAGCCGTTGCAGCTCCAGCCGTCGCTGTTGCCCCAGCCGGTGAGCTGCTGGGTGCCGTAGTTGTTCCAGGGGGTGAAGGTGTACTGGTAGCTGTAGCCTGCGGGCGAGCTGCTTTCGCGCTGTAGCTCGCCGTCGGCGCTGATTACCTTGACCTGGAGGGTGGTGTTGAATCCGGTGCTCTTGGTGCGGTAGCGGATCTTGGGGGTTACGTATTTGGACCGGCTGTTGATGGTGTGGCTGATGATGTTGCAGTTTCGGTCGGTGTTGACGAAGTCGAAGCCGGTGATGGCGATGTCGTCGCCGTCGACCGTGACGTCGGTTTTCTTGCCGGTGATGACGTCGCCGTAGACGAATACGGGCTGGTACGTGCCGAGGCGGCTCTTGCGGACGTCGGAGAGCATTTTGCCGGCGGGGACGTCGCCGTTGTCGACGCGCTCGACGGTGCCGTCGGGCTTCAGCTCGTAGACGCCGTAGATGCTGCGGTCGCCGCGTGAGATGATGAAGGCGAGTCCTTCACTGCCGTCGCTGCCATCGGCCTTACTGCGCACGACGGAGTTGGGCGACAGGCGCTCGGGGATGTCGCGTATCTGCCAGTCGCTGAAGTCGATGCCGGTGTTGGCCTGAATGAGGTCTAGGACGGCCATGCGTGAGGGCTGGTCCTGGAGCAGGCGGTTGTCGCCGATGATGCGTACGACTTGCTGGTAGGTGTTCTCGCTGATGAGCTGGTCGCGGCGGACGTAGCACTCGGGGGAGCCGTCGGCCTTGACGCGGGCGAGGTCGCCTTCGTTGGCGAGGAGCTTGAACTCTACGCCGGAGCCGGCCCGGGAGAACGGCTGCTTCGTTTCTTTGTCGAGCAGGTCTACGGGGGCGATGTTGCGCATGGAGGGTGAGTTCTTCACCATCTGATAGTAGTTGTAGCTGCTGACGCCCCAGCCTATGAGGGCGAGGAGGATGACGCCGATGATGGAGCCTGCGATGAGGTTGCGGCGACGGCGTTTCTTCTTTTCCCAGGGTTTCTCGATGATGGTGCGCGGCGTGGGTTTGGGACGGGGTGTTGGCGTGGGACGCGGGGTGGGGTTGGGCCGCGGGGTTGGCTGCGGGGTGACGCTGCCGACATTGAAGTAGGTGGTGTAGATGCTGCGTCCGCGCCAGTATAGCTCGAAGCGGTAGCGGCCCTTGCGGTAGACATCGCCTTTATTATTGCCGAAGCCGCTGATGGTATATTTGTTGTCGCCTGCGAGTACGCTGAGCCGTGAGGAGGTAGTGAAGGCGCCGTTGGTGGAGGTGTTTATGAGGCGGTTGCCGGCGGGGTCGTAGATGTTGTAGTCCACGTCAACGTTGCCGAGCTGCTTGGTGCTGTAGTATGATATGACGGGGCTGACGTACTGGGTGTTGACGGGGAGATAGCCGTTGTTGAGGATTGTGCCGTCGTAGGTGACGTTGTTGAAGACTATGTTTTTTATGAGCAGCTCCGTACCGTCGATGTGCGGTTGGTTGATGATGAAATTTTTGGAGAATACCAGCTTGCCGTCATGGTAGAGTTCGTAGCGGTAGGTGCCGGCGTTGAAGAAATCGCCGCGGGAGGAACCGTAGCCCAGGCCGATGGCGATGTTGTCGCCGGAATTGAGTTCAACCTTGTAGGAGTTGGTGTACGGTCCGGATTTTCCGGTAATGGTGAGCATTCGGCCGTCGGGATTGAAAATCTTATAGCTGAACTCGACCTGACCGAGATTGCGGGTGCAGCGGACGTGCAACTCTGGCGTGACAAACTGTGTGTCGATTGGCAGCGGGCCGCGGGAGATGATGTCGCAGTGGATGTCGGCGTTGATGAAGACGATGTCGTTGATGACGAAGCCGCTGCCGGGGGTGGGCTTCGGAGTTGGTTTCGGCGTGGGCTTCGGAGTGGGTCGCGGCGTTGGTTTGGGAGTGGGGCGTGGGGTGGGGCGGCTGTTGCCGTATAGCTTGCGGAGCGCTTCGCTGAACTCGCCGAAGGTGGCGGCGTCCTGTGTGTACATGATCTTGGCGGTGCCGCGCACTTCCTTGCTGTGGGTGATGATGTCGCGGTTGTTGCCGTGCATCACGTCGCAGCTGCTCAGGATGCCGATCATCTCGTTGGCCTCGTTCTTCAGCTCCGAGTCGAACGGGCGTGTGCGCCATGCCTCGGTGAGGAATTCGAGGGCGGTCTGCTCCTCGACCGACATCAGGTCCTTGTGTTCCTTAAGGAATTTGACCGAATCGAACCATCGTTTAGTCTTTTGCGATAGGATTATCCTGTCCATAATTATAAACAGCCTCTTAATCAACAGGGAGAGGCCTTGACTCTGCGCCGGTCCCTCCCTGTTCTATCATTGTCTTATAGAGTATTATTCAACAATAGCTTTTGCAACGAGCTCGATGGAGCGTTGCAGCTCCTCGGCATTCTTGATGCCGGAAATGTGAAGCTCGAAGTCGGTTTTTTCTTTCTGCGCCACGAGTGCGGAGATGGAGAGGATGCCCTCGTTGTCGATCTTGTAGGTGAGCTGGACCTCGGTGCCCTTGGGGTACTGGCCCTTCAGGGGCATCGTGTGCTTGTGCACGCAGGTGCAGAACTTGCGGTCGACGGTCTCGTGCTCCTCGGGGTTGGTGAAGTCGCTCTCGTAGACGTCGAGCTCTACGCCGGTCTGATTGTCGTAGACGGTGTAGAAGGTCTTGGTGAGGTTGATGGGGAGCGACGTGTTGGCGAAGATTATGTTGCCTACCTGTTCGTTGACGAGGCTTGTGCCGTAGGTTTTGCTGGTGACGTTGACGACGACGGTGCGGTCGGTGCGCAGGGGCTGGGGCTTCTCGTCGATCTCGCCGTTCTCGTACTTCTCGATGGCGTCGGCGTAGGCGGCGTTCATGGCGTAGATGGCAGCGCCCTTGGCCACGCACTCGTCGGGCTCGTTGAGCTTGGCGTCGCAGCCGAATCGCGCGTCGAGAGCTCTCTTCACCTGTGGCATCTTGCTGCTGCCTCCCACGAGGAGGAATTCGTCGATGTTGTTGTAGCCCTTCTGCTTGGCGATGTCGATGACCTTCTGGGTCATGTCGAGGGTATCGTTGAGCAGGTTCTGGGTGAGTGATTCGAAAGTGTCGCGTGTGATCTCGATGCGTGCCGACATGCCGTCGTACTGGATGTTGGCGCGGACGTTCTCCTTGGCGGTGAGGAGCTTTTTCTTGAGCTCGGCTTCGAGAAGGAGGGTGTACTTGAGCTCGGCGTTGTCCTCGAGGGTGTAGGATGTGCCGTTGGCCTCGTTGAAGGCTGCCAGCATGTACTCTGCCAGGAGTGTATCCCAGTCGATGCCGCCGAGATGGTGGTCGCCGCCGGTGGCTATAACCTTGATGGCGCCGCCGTTGACGTTGATGATGGTGACGTCGAATGTGCCGCCGCCGAGGTCGTAGACGAGTACCGACTTCTTCTGGTCGGTCTTGAGGCCGTAGCTGATGGCGGCGGCCGTGGGTTCGTTGATGATGGCGAGCACGTTGAGGCCGGCTGCGGCTCCGGCCTGCTTGGTCTGCACGCGCTCCTTGGTGCCGAAGTAGGCGGGGCAGGTGATTACGACGTCCTTGATGGGCTCGGGATTGTCGCCGAGATCGTTGGCGTCCTTGACGAGCTTCTTGAGAATGAAACCGGAGATTTCGGCGGGGTCGTAGTGGTAGGGCAGCGTGTTGTTGGCCTTGTCGAAGGCCTCGTCGATGCCGATCTGGCGCTTGATGAGGATGACGGTCTTGTCGGGCTCGGTGGCGAGCAGATCCTTGGCTTCCTTGCCTACGACCACGTGCTCGGCGCTGTCGAAGTATACCGCTGAGGGCGTGGTGTTGTCGCCCTCGAAGTTGCGTAGGATGGTCGGCTGGTCGTATTTGTCAATCTGGGCGATGCAGCTGTAGGTGGTGCCCAGGTCGATGCCGTAGACGGCGCGGTTGTTGCTCATTTTATGATGGTTTATTTGGTTTTGTTTTCAAGACGGTAGGCTATGACGACGGCCTGCTTCACGATGCGGTTGTCCTGAATGTTGCGGAAGCCGCGCTGCCGGCATGAGGATATGGTGCCTGCCACTTCGGGGTCGGAGGTGGGCATGGTCTGCACGGCATAGTGGAGTCGGGGCTCGAAAGTGTCGCCGGCGTGCGGACCGAAGGGCACGATGTCGAATTCGTCTTCCAGCACGTCCTGCACCATAAGCATTGCGGCCTCGATGTGGCGTGCGGCCTCGGAGGGCTTGCCGCCTTCGTCTACGGCGGTGCGGCTGAGGCTGTTGAATGAGTCGGAGAGGTGGGTGTACACGCGGATGACGGCGTTCAGATAGGGCTTTGTGGCCTTGGCGATGACGTCGCCCTGAAGGTTGAGCATCTCGGCGTGCATCTTCTTGATGAGGTCATCCTTATAGGCATTATCGCCGGCGAGTTCTATTATCTTGTCGAGCTTCGCCATCACCTCGGCGGGTGCCGCTTCGGCTTCCCGGGGCTTTTCGGCAGGCTTTTCAGCCGGTTTTTCGGCGGGTTTTTCTTCCTCTATTATAATGGGCTCGTCCTTGTGCTTCGCCAGATTCTCGACCTGCTTCTCAAGCTCGCGGCAGCGGTCGCTGAGCCTTGCGTACTTGTCGTAAAGCTCCTCGTTCTTGAGCCGCAGTGTGGCGAGTTCCTCTTCGGCTCCTTGCGCGCGTTTTTTATAAGAACGTATTTCGTCCTCTTTCATCGTAAGCTGCTCCTCGATTTCCTTGAGCCGCCTTTTATCGTCAGAGTCTTTCTCTTTGTTAAAGAAACCTGGCATAGTGTTGTGGTATTGATATGGTTTTTTGCAAAATTACGAAAAAGAGAATGAGCTGGCATTTCTGATGTATTAAATAAGATTAAATATTATTTCGTTGTGTTAAATTTAGCATATCCTGCTATATTTGAAGCCAATCGGATGGGTCTTTGAGGCTTACGCGTTGCAAAATTGAGATTTAATTTTTATTTTTGCGACATGGAAAAGCCCACAGAACAATATGATGTGTTCATATCCTGCAAGAGCGAGGACTATGAAGATGCCGCGAAGATACACGAATATCTGAACCGGAACGGCGTGAAGGCGTTTCTCGCCTCGCAGGACCTGCGGAGCATAGGCGAGTCGGAGTACCGCGACGCCATCACCGAGGTGATACGTCAGGCCTATCACATGATAGTGTTCGCCTCCAGACCGGAGTATGTGGATACCACGTGGGTGAAGTACGAGTGGGATCTGTTCATGATTGCCTCTCTTAACCATCTTAAGCGCGGACAGCTGCTGACGGTGCTGAAGGGAATACGCCCGAAGGACATAAACCTCGCCCTGCTGCGGTATCAGTCGTTCGACTTCAACAGTTACGAAGCTGAACTGCTGGACTATGTACAGACTCCGCAGTCGCGCAAGCGGGCCGAGAAAGAGGCGGCTCAGCGTCGTCAGGCCGAGGAGATGCAGCGCCGCCGCGAGTCGCTGCTGAAGGCCGGACGCACGTACCACGAGCATGTGGCGGAATTGCAGTCGGTATATGTGGCAAACGTCAACATGCTTGCCGCGTCGCTGGGTATAGAGAATCGCAAGTGCCCCGTGTGCGGTGCCGAAGTGCCTTTGGCCGATGCGTTCTGCGGACGTTGCGGCTCGCCGGTGTCGCCTCTTATCGGTATTGCTGGCGCGGAGGCGCTGCTGGCCGCGGACGAGAAGCAGCTGCGCCTGTTGCGCGACGTCTACCTGCACAGTGTGGCTGCCGACGCCGAAGTAGCCGGCCTGAAAGAGAATCTGCGCGAGGCCACGGCCGAGAGAGAGCACATGTGTCAGGCCCTGGACCGCATGAAGGCTACCGTGCGCGATTACGCTACCGTGCTGCGCCGCTGCGATGAGCTTGAGGACAAGCTGCTCCAATGCCAGTCGCGCAGCGAGCGCGAAATCAACCGCCTGAAGCAGGAACTGCAGCAGTGCGGTCCCTCAGGCATCGACAAGCATCATAAAGGATAAAAGACTATTCCTCGCTGTCCAGCAATCTGGGCCGTAGGCGGCGTGTGCGGGCTATGGCCTGCTCGCGGCGCCACTCGGCTATGCGTGCCTCGTGGCCGCTGAGCAGGATGTCGGGCACGCGCCAGCCGTTGTAGTCGGCCGGACGGGTGTAGATGGGCGGTTCCAGCAGGCCGTCCTGGAATGAATCCTTGAGGGCGCTCTGCTCGTCGCCCAGCACGCCGGGAATCAGGCGCACCACGGCGTCGGCTATGATGGCCGCCGGCAGCTCGCCGCCAGTCAGCACGTAGTCGCCGACGCTGATTTCGCGGGTGATGAGATGCTCGCGGATGCGGTAGTCGATGCCCTTGTAGTGTCCGCAGAGGATTATGATGTTGTTCAGCAGCGAGAGGCGGTTGGCCATAGGCTGCGTCAGCAGTTCGCCGTCCGGGGCGGTGAAGATGACTTCGTCGTAGTCACGTTCGGCCTTTAGGGCCGATATGCAGCGGTCCACCGGCTCCACCTGCATCACCATGCCGGCCTCGCCTCCGAAGGGGTAATCGTCTACTTTGCGGTGCTTGTTGGTGGTGTAATCGCGCAGGTTGTGCACCTTGATTTCCGCGAGGCCGCGCTTCTGCGCACGTTCCAGGATAGAGCAGTTGAGAGGCCCCTGCAGCATCTCGGGCAGTACGGTGATAATATCTATTCTCATTTTGTTCCTCTCTTATTCAATCGTTATGCGCAGCGGATTGTTGAGGCGGGTGCGGAAGTCGGCGAGGGTCTGTTCCCATGCTTTCATGTCCGGCATGCCGCCTTTGCTCCACGCGCTGCCCCACCAGTAGGTGTAGTTTTCGCCGCGGGTATAGGGTGCGGGGGCGAGTATGTGGCCGATGGCATCGCCTGCCGGCTCGGCGGAAGGAGTATATTGGAATCCGGCGGCATCGGGAGCTACGACACCGCAGAAGATGACGCCGTTGCCGTTGCCGGCATTTTCGGTGGAATCGGCGTAGGCCATGAAGCCGTGTTCTGCATCGAGGGTATAGCCTTCGGGGTTCTGACGGTGAACCACGATGCCGGGAGCTATCTGTGCGCCTGCCGGCAGTTTGCCGTCGAAGCGCACGGTGGTGCGGTTGAGCCAGCTGCCGCGGTCGAGGGTTATGACGCGGCTTTCGGCTGTGGAGTCGCCGTAGCTCAGCTCTACGGAGAAACGCAGCGGACCTGCGTCAAGAATTTTGTGCTCCGTGAAGCAGTAGGGGTAGACGATGCTTCCTGCCGAGTCGAGCAGGGCTGCGGTGCCTCCGCCGAGAGTGGGACCTACGGCGTAGACGTCCATGCCCTCGCCGTGGTCGACGTGGAAGGATATGCGGTTCACTATGTCGTCGTGCATGCGTTTCTCAAGCACGGGAGTGGCGACGGATTTGGTCCAGATGTCGTAGCCGAAGGCGCGCTCGCCCGAAGCCTGGAGCGCGGGGCCGTAGGCACGGTAGGCCGACCGGTCGTTCTCCCAGGCCATGTCGTCCTTGCGCTCGGGGAAAAGGCGTCCGTAGACCAGGGTGTCGACCGGGGCCGGTATGCCTTCCACGATGGTGTATACGGCCGAGTCGCCGGCGGCAGCCGTGGCGGGGAATATGAGCAGGCTGTCGTAGGTGAGCTGATAGGGCACTTCCTCGTCGCCGAGCATCAGCTTTATCTCTTTGCCGTCGCGCAGCAGGGGCACGTCGGCCACGGCAACTTCCACAATTTCGCCGTCGGCAGCTACGGACGAATCGTTATGGACGGTGATGGTATGGTGCCGTTCGGCGCACGAAGCGAGGGTCAGCACTGCGAGAGCGTTTATAAACAGAGTACGCATAATCTGATTATTGAGGAAAATTAGGTAATTTTGGACGGTAAACCGAATTAACTGGTGCAAATTTAATCATAAAAACGCGAAATGAAGGCCAAACTACTCATTTTATCTATAATATGTGTGCTCACTGCGGCCATTCCGGCCGCCGCAGGCAAGAATATCAAGCATCCGTCGCTGCTCTTCACTCCAGAACGCGTGGCTGCGGCCAAGAAGGCTGCGGCATCCGACAGCGTGCGCGCTGCAGCCGTGCGCGGCATCATGGAGCGCGCCGATGCAGTTGTGGCTAAGCCCGACGTGATGAAGATGGAGTACCCCGCACTGGCCTGGCAGTGGACCGGCGACCGCAAGTATGCCGACGCGTTGCGCTCAATGCTGCTGAAGGTGGCGGCTACTCCGAGCTGGGCCAATGCCGAGATGATGGCGCGCGACCCGCAGTGGCGCAGCGAGTTGCAGATGGCCCACCGTTCGTTTCAGTGCGCGCTGGCCTACGATGCGATATACAACTATCTGAGCGCCGCCGACCGCGACACCATAGCCCGCGGACTGTGGCGTCTGGCCGGCGAGCCGCTGCTCGGCGACTGGTTGCTGGAGCCCTCGCGCATCCACTCTCTCAACAGCATGGGTCACAACTGGTGGACGTCGTGCGTCGGCATGGGCGCCATACTCGCCATGGCTATCGGCAACGAAGTGCCGGAAGCCGCCACTGCCGCCGAGGCTGCCGTCGAGGCGCTGCCCGAGTGGTTTGCCTTTGCAGGCGACGCCATTCAGCAGAAACCCCGCACATTCGACCGTGCGGGCGGCATGTACGAGAGCATCAACTATGCCAGCTTCGGCATCACCGAGGCGCTGCTGCTACGCCTTGCGTGGCTCAACAGCCATCCCGGCGCCAAACTTGAGGACATAGAGCAGATGCGCCTGCTGCCCGACTTCTTCGCCCATGTGTCGTACCCGCGCACAGGCATGCTGTACAGTATCAACTTCGGCGACAGCCACAAGAACGTCACCGGCGAGAGCAGCCTGCTGCTGGCCTATGCGATGGGCGTCAAGGACCCCGTCACGCTATGGTACGCCGGGCAGATTGAGGCCGGTCAGCACCGCGAGGGCATGCCCCTGACCTTCCCGATGGGTCTGCTCTACACCCCCGACCTGAGCAACGCCCCCGCCGACCCGGCTCTGCCGCTGAGCAAACTGTGGATCGACTTCGGCTGGGCCACCATGCGCGACTCGTGGAAAAAGGATGCACGCATGCTCGCCGTGAAAAGCGGCGCCACCTGGAATCACTCGCACGCCGACGCCAACTCGCTGATACTCTTCGATAAAGGCGTGGATATAATAAAGGATGCCGGCAACTGCTCCTACGGCAAGCCCGAATACCGCAACTACTTCTTCCAGAGCGACGCCCACAACGTGGTGAAATTCAACGGCGAAGGTCAGCCGCGCTACCAACAGTACCACGGCGCGTCGCTGCCCGGCTCGCTGTACAATCTGCTGGATGACGGCCACACACGCTACGTTATGGCCGACGGCACCGGTCCCATGTCGCACCTGCTGTCGCGCAACCAGCGCCACTATCTGTGGCTCGGCGACGTCATCCTCGTCATAGACGACCTGCACAGCCACGAACCCGGCACCTGGGAATGGCTGTGGCATCCCAACGGCGATGTGCGCAAACGTGGCGGCGACATAGAGATAACCAACGGCGAAGCCCGCGCCACCATACGTCCGCTGTATCCGCAGCCGCTGGCTCCCAGCAATTTCGTACACGACTATCCCGAGATGCTGTACTGGGAGATAAAGACCGCCCCCACCGAGGACCTCAAAGGCACCGAGGAGTACTGGAGCCTGCACCTGCCGGGCACCACCGACCGCGTCAAAGGCGTCACCGCCATCATCCTCGGCGACCCCAAGGCCGTGAACATCACCCGCCGCGAGGGCAAAGACTGGATAGGCCTGCGCATAGAGCAGGGCGGCAAGGCCACCGATGTGTACATCAATCAGCTGGCCGACGGACGGCTGATGCACCTCAACTCCTGGATTGAGGCCGACGGCTGGTCGACCGACGCCTACATGCTCGTCGCAGCCGACGGCGGACGCGACCTCGGAATAATCCACGGCAGTTCGCTGCGCCGCGAGGGTAAACCTGTGTTCTCGTCGCTCGCAAAGCTTAACGTGCTTGGCCGCGAGGTGGGCACATCCCGGCAAAGCGTCGAAGTCTGCGGTCAGCCGCGCATGCGGTTCACTCTCGGAGGCAAAAAATATGACATCTCAGATGGTAAATGATAGTTTTAGGTATTAGAGTGTAATAGACAGGTTGCGTCGGATGTGAATCCGGCGCAATTCTTTTATAAAAACATTAGGTAATATGCGCCGTTCAGCCGTATTCAAGATAAAAGAACTGAAAAAGCATGAATCTACTGGCATTATCAGCGCTGACGGCGTTGTCGCTCGTATCGCCCGACGGCTCGCAGCGCATCGACATACAGCATGCTGTGGACGCCGACTCGGTGGCTGCGGTGAGCTACGACGTCTCGTTCCGCGGCCGTCCCGTTGTCACGGGTGGCAGAATGGGACTCGACCTCGACAACCGGTCGTGGGAGATGGCGCTGGCGCTGGGCAAGCGTAGCCTCGCGCAGCCCGAACGCTGGATGGACCTTATGCGTCTCGACAGCGTCACCTATCAGCAGGCCGACACCACGTGGCATCCCCTCTACGGAGAGCGCTCCACGGTGCGCGACCGCTGGAACGGCGGCACACTGCACCTCTCGCGCCACGACGCCTCGAAGTACCGCCTCGACATAGAAGTACGAGCCTACAATGAAGGCGTGGCCTTCCGCTATTTCTTCCCGGAGCATCCTGCCGCCGTGTTCCATAAAGTCACCGACGACCTCACCACCTACCGCCTGCCCGAGGGCACGATGCTCTGGGCCGAGGAGTGGGCGCAGGCACCCTTCATGCGTGTGAGTCCCGACTCGCTCACGCACCCCGTGGAGCGCGCACTGACGATTGAATACCCCGGCGGCTACTGGGGCGCGCTGACCGACGCCGACGTTGACGACTGGTGCCTCACGCGCTTCGACTCGCGCGGCGACGGCACGCTCGGCTCCGTGATGTATTCGCCGGTCGACATCGTCACCTATTACGCCACTCCGTGGAAAGTGATAATGGCGGCCGACACGCCCGGACAGCTGCTTGAACACAACGATATCGTCCTCAACCTCAACCCGGCCTGCCGGATAGCCGACGCGGAAGAGTGGGTGAAGCCAGGCACCATCATGCGCGAGACCACTATCAGCACCGAGGGAGCTATCCGCACTCTTGATTTCTGCGCCGAACACAACATACCATACATGCTCTTCGATTGGCTGTGGTACCTGCCCTGCACCAGCCACGACGGCGACGCCACCAAGGTGGTTGACAAGCTCGATATGCCCCGCGTGGTGGAGTACGCCCGCGAGCGCGGCATAGGCATATGGCTCTACGTCAACCAGCATGCGCTGATGAAGCAGCAGCGCGAGTTGTTCCCGCTGCTGCATGAATGGGGCATAGTCGGCATCAAAAGCGGTTTCGTGCAGTACGCCTCGCACCGCTGGGCCACATGGCTGCACGACATGGTGCGCTATGCCGCCGAGAACAGGCTGATGATGAACATACACGACGAGTTCCGTCCCTCAGGCTTCTCGCGCACATATCCCAACCTGCTTACCCAGGAGGGCATACACGGCAACGAGGAGTGGCCCGACGCCACACACAACGTGACGCTGCCTTTCACGCGCATGATCAACGGCGCCGCCGACTACACGATATGCTACTTCGACAAGCGTCTGCGCAACACGCATGCCCACCAGCTGGCCGCAAGCGTGGTGTTCTACTCACCGCTGCAGACCATACTCTGGTACGACACACCCGCGCGCTACCACGGAGAGCCTGAAATAGAATGGTTCGAACGGCTACGCACCGTCTGGGACGACTCGCGCGTGCTGTCCGGCTACCCGGGCGAGCACGTGGTGATGGCACGCCGCAGCGGCGACGACTGGTGGCTCGGTGCCATGACCAACAACGACGCCCGCGACCTCAGCGTCGACTTCAGCTTCCTGGAGCCGGGCGCCATATACACTGCCCGCGTGTTTACCGACGACCCTGCCGTCGACACCGCGACCCACGTACGCTGCGCCACACAGAAAATTACTTCCGACACAAAAATGTCGCTCAATCTCCAGCCTCGCGGAGGAGCTGCCATGATAATCACAAAAGATTGATATGAAACGTTTTGAGATATTAGCCCTTGCTTTTATATCCCTCGTGTCGGGCGCATGTTCAAGCGCCGGAACCGCCGAGCGTGTCGACGCCGATGCCGACCTTGCCTATTGCAACGAGAAAGTGCATGCCGCCCTCAGTCATCTGCCGGCCGACACCACCGTGATGCCGCGCAATATCGAGGGCACGGCGCACACGTGGGCGTGCCGTCCCGTGTGCGCCCAGGAGTGGTGCAGCGGCTTCTGGCCCGGCGTGCTGTGGTACGCCTACGAGTACAGCAAGGACCCGGAGGTGCGTGCCGCCGCCGAAAAGGCTACCGTCAGCCTTGCGCCGATTCTGTCGCAGCCGGTGTTCGACCACGACCTCGGCTTCCTGATATATTGCAGCTACGGCAACGCCTACCGCCTGACCGGCGACGATGCTTACCGCAGTGCCATAGTCAGCGCCGCCGACTCGCTCGCCACACTCTTCAATCCCACCGCCGGAACCCTGCTGGCATGGCCGCGCCACGTGGCCGACTATGGAGGCCACAACACCATCATGGACACCATGATGAACCTCGAGATGCTCTTCTTTGCAGCCAAGCATGGAGGCAACCCCTACTGCTACGACATAGCCGTGCGCCATGCCGAGACTACCATGAAGCATCACTTCCGGCCCGACGGCAGCTGCTATCATGTGGCTGTCTACGACCTTGACGACGGCCACTTCATGCGCGGCTGCACCCACCAGGGCTACGCCGACAGCTCGATGTGGGCCCGCGGACAGGCCTGGGCGATTTACGGCTACACGGTTGTCTACCGCGAGACGCGCGACCGTCGCTTCCTCGACTTCGCATGCAAGGTCGCCGACGTGTATCTCGACCGGCTGCCCGAGGACGGTGTGCCTGTGTGGGACTTCGACGATCCACGCGGACTTGATGCGCCGCGCGATGCATCCGCGGCATGCGTGGTGGCCTCGGCGCTGCTTGAGCTCGAGGGCTACGCCGACGCCGTTCATGCCAAGCGCTACCACGACGCGTCGCGCCACATGCTTGCAAGCCTCGCATCCGACAGCTACCGCAGCGGCGACACCAACGACGCTTTCCTGCTGCACAGTACCGGCCACCATCCGGCCGGGAGCGAGATCGACGCATCCATCGTGTACGCCGACTACTACTACATCGAGGCACTCAACCGCCTGCGCCAGGCAGAGAAGAACGGCAAGTACATAGCCCAGCGTTAACGTTGTTAAAAATGTGTTTTACAACACATTGGGCTAATTTTGGTCTTTTTTTCTGAATTTTATTCAAGAATTATTTTATAATTTTGCGCGAAAAACGCAAAAAGACCGCTTGAACAGATTGTTGACATATATTATGTGCCTGCTTTCGGTGCTGCTTATGACAGTTTTCGGGGCAGGTGCGGCCGTACCTGACGGTAAGTTCCGCAGCGTCACCGTATCGAGTCAGCTGCTCGACATGACCGTGAGCTCTGTGTTCCGTGACAGCACGGGCTATGTGTGGCTCGGCAACGGCCTGGGCGTCGACCGTTTCGACGGCGTGCGCGTGCGACATTATCCCATCCGCGGCACCGACGCCAAGGACAGGCGCGTCAACGCACTCGCGCAGATGCCCGGAGGTGACATCTATGCCGGCAACGGCGACGGTCTCTGGCGGCTTGCGGCCGGGAGCGACGAGTTCGAGCGCGTAGGCGGAGACTCCGGACGTGCGGTCCAGATGGTCAACGCCCTGCATCCCGCACCGGACGGCAAGAGCCTTCTCGTAGGCACGACCAACGGGCTGTATCGTTTTGTGCCGGGTACACCGGGTCCCGTACATATGCCGCTTGTCGACTCCCGTATAGCGGCCGCGTCGAACCGCGTGGCCGACATCGCAATGATGGGCGACACGATCTTCCTTGCAACCGGCGCCGGCGTGGTGATTCTCAACGACAGCACATCCATTCTCTATGACTGTCCCGTGGCCGTCAACAGCGTGGCCGTGGCCTCCGGGCGGCTTTATCTCGGTACCAGCGACAACGGCCTTGTCACCTTCGACATCCGCACCGGAGAGATGAAGCCGTTTGCCGGCATGGACAGTAATGTAATCACCGACGTGGCCTGTGGCCCGGACGGCATTGTGTACGTGGCGACCGACGGCGCCGGCGTGGCGGCTATCAACCCCGCGGCCGACAGTATAGCCGCGCGTTATACCCATACGCCGGGCCGAGAAGGTTCGCTGGCAAGCAACGCCGTGTATGCTGTGTGCCCTGACAGCCACGGGCTGCTGTGGGTGGGATACTACCAGCTCGGCGCCTCGCACACGCTCTACTCGGCCGACGTGTTCTCCACCTATGCCGCCGGAGGCTTCAACACTGCCGGGCGCGCGGTGCGCGTGGTTTTGCGTCGCGGGCCTTATACGCTGCTCGGCACACGCGACGGCGTCTTCATTATCGACGCCAGCGGTGGCGACGATGCCGGGGCTGCCGTGACCCATATATGCCAGCCGCGTCTGCGCAGCAATATGATAATATCGGCGGCGTGGTACGACGGTCGCTTTGTGGTAGGCACTTACGGCGGGGGCGCCCACGTCATAGACCCGCGCGACGGCTCCGTCGCCGACCTGTCGGTGTCGGGCCAGGACTATCCTTTCCGCCGCGGTCACGTGTTCAGCCTCACGCCGCATCCCGACGGCAGTCTATGGTGCGGAACGTCGGCCGGCCTCGTGCGCCTGATGCCAGACGGCGGCGAACGGCGCTGGACCTACGAGAACAGCCAGCTGCCGCAGGGAAATGTCTACGACGTATTCTTCGACAGCAAGGGCAACGGATGGATATGTACCGAGAACGGTCTCGCCGTCTACGATCCCGCCCGCGGCACCGTCAGCAGCAGCCTCTTCCCGAAAGGGTTCTTCAACAGCCGCAAGTTCAAGGAGGTGTATCAGGATTCCCGCGGGCGCCTCTACTTCCTGCCCGAGCACGGACGCATCTACACCGGCAACATGGCAATGACCGAATTCGGCACGCTCGACATGCCCGGCGGCGACGAGATAGAGCCGCGTGCCCTCATCGAGGACAACGACGGCTGCATGTGGTTGGCTACTTCGAACGGTATTTTCAGCCGCGAGGCGGGTTCGGCCGACTGGGTGGAGTTCGGAAGCACCGACGGCGTAGCGTCGCCGCTGTTCATCAACTGCACACCTGTGGCCGACGCCGACGGACGCCTGTGGTTCGGCAATTCCTACGGTCTGCTTACTGTGCGCCCTCACGAGGCCGGCCACAACATGCACCACAGTTCGTTCAGCCTCAGCCTGAGCGATGTGCTCGTAAACGGCAAGAGCATAGGCTCGGCGGGGTACGCAGTCACTACAGCCGACGGCGTGTGCCGTGTCAGCCTTCCGCGCCATGCCGGAAGCATCACGCTGCAGCTGACGCCGCTGAACTTCGCCGACCCCATGAACCTGCATTACCAGTACCGCCTTGACGGCGGCGAGTGGTGCGACCTTGAACGCGATTTCGACCTGTCGTTCTACGACCTCAGCGGAGGCACCCACCGTCTTCAGCTCCGCCAGGCCGGCCGCGATGACACGGAGACGCTGATAGAACTGCACGTGCCGTATCCGGCTTGGCTGTGGGTATGCCTCGGCCTCGGGCTGCTGGCCGTGCTGTCGTTCGCTGCGAGCTATATGCTACACGTTCGCCGCAAGCGCGAAGCGGTTGCGGCGAAGAGGCCGCCGCTGGCTGCGGCTGAGGCCGCAGCCGACGACGGGGACGAAACCCCCGAGGAGGCGAAGCGCAAATACCGCACATACAATATGAACGAGGCCGAGGGCCGCGAAATCTCGGCGCGGCTCGACAGCATAATGACCGATAAGAAGCCCTACACCGACCCCGAGCTGCATCTGGCCGACCTGGCCGAGCTGGCCGGCGTGTCGGGCCACAGGCTTTCGTTCTATTTCAGCCAGTATCTCCACGTAAGCTTCTACGACTACGTGAACCGCCGCCGTGTCGACGAGTTCAAGCGTCTGGCCGCGTTGCCGGATGCCGGGCGCTACACCCTCTCGGCTCTTTCGGCCAAGGCCGGATTCAGCAGCCGCACCACCTTCTTCCGTTACTTCAAAAAGGCAGAGGGTATCACGCCGGCCGAGTTCATGGAGCGCCTCGGACGGTAGCGCGCACCGCGTGCCGACGGGGCGGTTTTGTTAGCCCGGAGTTTCAAAAAATTGAGTGAAACGTGAGTTTCAAAAAATTAAGCAGCTGGTGCTCAGCTGCTTTCGCGTTTAATATTCCAATAAATTGATTAGCATGTATCTGACCTTGATTTTGTTGCAAAGGGGCGAATCTTGAAATAATTTTGCATCGGAAACAATAGCCACTAATGCCATGAAATCCGACCAGATCATCACAAATGCTTACATGGAGCTGCGCCCCCGCCTGACGCGCTACATATCCGCGAGGGTCAACGACGCCGACGACGCCGAAGACCTTGCCCAGGACGTGTTCCTGAAATTGCTGGAGCATGTCGGCGAAGGAGGTTTCATCCCGCAGCAGATCCGTTATCTTATTTTTACTGTAGCGCGCAATGTTGTCAACGACTACCTGCGCCATCATTATGTGCGCCGCGAGGCCGACCGCTATCTGATGGATTACGCTCCCAAGAGCGACACCTCCACGGAGTCGCGCGTGGTGGCCTCCGACCTGGCTGCCATCGAGGCCCGCTGCATAGCCGCGCTGTCGGCGCGCCGTCGCCGCGTCTTCGAGATGCGGCGCTACGAGGGGCTGAGCGCCGCCGAGATTGCCGAGCGCCTGGGCCTGTCGACGCGCACCGTCGAGAATCACATCTTCACGGCCTCCACTATCGTGCGCAGCCGCATGCGCGCGGTCATATAATAATAGACAATAAAAACAATCAATAGTTAACCTAACCATAATAATCTATCTTATCGCATGAATGACAATAGCTATAAAGGATTGTCGCGCGCGGCGATGATAGCCCTTGTGGCATCGGCCATGATGGCATCCACTCCCGCGACAGCCTTTGCGGCACCGGCCCCCGCGCCCGCTGCCGCTGCCGTTGTGAGCAGTGTGACCGGTACTGTCACCGACACTACCGGCGAGCCCCTTATCGGCGCTTCCGTGACGGTGAAAGGCACACAGCAGGCCGCTGTCACCGACATCGACGGTAATTTCAGCCTCAAGAATGTCAAGGGCAAGACCCTTGTTGTAAGCTACGTGGGCATGAAGCCCCAGGAGGTCGCAATCACCGAGGGACACATGAACATCGTGCTTCAGGAGAATTCCGAAGCCCTCCAGGAGGTTGTGGTGGTGGGCTACGGCGTTCAGAAGAAAGCCACACTGACGGGCTCTGTCGCCGTTGTAGACGAGAAGGCCCTCGAAAACAAGGGCACCCTCAGCAGCCCCGTGCAGGCGTTGCAGGGTCAGGTGCCCGGTGTCATCATCACCCGTGCCAGCTCGGCGCCCGGCGACGAAAGCTGGGGCATGCAGCTGCGCGGCTCGTTCTCCAAGAACGGCAGCGATCCTCTCGTCATCATCGACGGCGTGGAGTATGAGAGCGTCAACGACCTCCGCCTGCTCAACCCCTCCGATATCGAGAGCATGAACTTCCTGAAGGACGCCGCAGCGTCCATTTACGGTGCCAAGGCCGCCGGCGGTGTCGTTCTCGTCACCACCAAGAAGGCCAAGGAAGGCAAAGCCAAGGTGGACTACAGCGGCAGCTTCACTTTCAAGAAAATAGGTCTGCAGGCCGAGAGCATGAGTCTGAGCGAGTGGGCCGACGGTATTCTTGAGGCCCGCGGCAACGACGGCTTCAATATGAGCGACGTCTGGATGCGCTACGCCACCCTCGCCAAGATGTATCCCAACACCATCATCGAGGGCAACCCCCTCGGCATGAACAACGTGACGGACATACCTCTGTTCGACACCGACTGGCTCGACGTGATGTGGGGCGACTCCTGGAGCACGCAGCATGAGCTCAGCGTCAGCGGCGGCACCGAGAAGAACCTCTTCCGCTTCTCGCTCGGCTACATGTACGACGACTCCAACCTCAAATGGGGCAACAACAGCAACCAGCGCGTCAACCTGCGACTGAACAACACCTTCAACATCATGAAGGGCATGACCTTGCAGAGCGTCATCAGCTACAACCGTCAGGACCAGGTGGCTCCCACGCAGATAGGCGCGGCCCTCAACGTGGGTCAGGCGCAGCCGGGCTTCCCCACCAGCGCCATCAACGGACGCCCCTACGGCTGGGCCGAGCAGTGGCGCGCGCCCAACTGGCTCTGCGAGCTGGGCGGTGACAACAAGCTAAAGGTCAACGCCATCAACATCAGCGAGACTCTGCGCTACGAGTTCATCGAGGGCCTGCGTGCAAACGTGGTGCTCGGCTACAACCACTCGGACGCCACCCGCGACAAAAAGGAGCTGCCCATCACCTTCTACCGCTACGACGGCGTTACCCCGGCCTTCACCCTTCCCCTGCAGAAGGACACATATTATGAGAAGACCAACAGCAACACCGACTTTTACTCCATCCAGGGTTACCTCGACTGGAACAAGAGCTTCAGGGACATGCACAACGTGACCCTCCTCGGCGGCGTGCAGTACAACATGAAGAAGTACGAGGCATTCGGAACACACTCCCTCGACATCCAGGAGACTCTCGAGATTCCGAACGGCGCAGGCGAGATCACTCTCACCACGCCCCACAACTGGGAGGAGTCCATCCTCTCCTACTACGGCCGCGCCAACTACGACTTCCGCAGCAAGTATATGGTCGAGGCGCAGTTCCGCTACGACGGCAGCTCCAAGTTCCAGGCCGCCAACCGCTGGGCCTTCTTCTGGGGCACATCGCTGGGCTGGCGCATCACCGAGGAGAAATTCATGGAGGGTCTGCGCCCCTGGGTCAATGAGCTCAAGCTCCGCGCATCCTACGGCAACGTCGGCAACCAGGGCGGTATCGACCGCTACTCCGGCACCACTTTCTACACCATGCACTCCACCGGCGGCAACGTCATCGGCGGCTCGCTCGTGGGCAACATGGACCTCAAGGGCTCGCTGCCCAGCACCGACCGCACCTGGGAGTGCGTGCACAACTACAACGTGGCCCTTGACTTCGGTCTCTTCAACGGTCGCCTCAGCGGCACCGTCGAAGCCTTCATGAAGCGCACCAACAACATGCTCATCAACGTGGAGTATCCCCACATCATCGGTCAGGCCGTGCCCACATCCAACAGCGGTAAGTTCAAGGCATGGGGCTACGAAGGTCAGGCCAACTGGAACGACCGCATCGGCTCCGTCAACTACCACGTGGGCGGCACGTTCACCTACGTCGAGAACCGCCTCACCGACAACGGCGGCTCCGGAGCCATCGGCGCCGGCCAGCGCAGCGACCAGGAAGGCTATCCCCTGAACTCCGTATGGGGCTACCGCTACTGCGGCAAGATCCAGAATGCCGAGCAGCTCGAGAAGTACAAGGCACGCTACGGCAAGGACTGCGCCATCGGCAACCTTGACCTGCTGCGCCTCGGCGACAACATGTTCGAGGACGTCAACAAGGACGGCACCCTCGATCAGAAGGACCTCGTCTACCTCGGCACCAACGATCCCAAGATCCAGTACTCCTTCAACTTCGGCGCCGACTGGAAGGGCTTCGACGTCAACTTCATCTTCCAGGGAGCCGCCAAGCGCACCATCTGGCGCACAATCAACAGCAGCAACGCTCCCGACACATGGCGCATACCCATGCGCAACGCCTACCAGAACGGCTCCAACCACTGGATAGGCAACGTATGGAGCGAGGAGCATCCCGACAACCGCTACCCGCAGCTCACCATGCAGAGCACCATCAACGACTACAACTACCAGTGCTCCAGCTGGAGTGTGCAGGACGGCTCGTATCTGCGCCTGAAAAACTTCACAATAGGTTATACACTTCCCAAGGCTCTGCTTCAGAAGCAGAAAGTCATCAGCAACGTACGCGTCTACGTCACCGGTACCGACCTCTGGGAATGGAAAGCCAACACCGACGACTGGGACCCCGAGGCCAACAGCCGCATCACCGACAGCAAGCGCTATCCCTTCCTGCGCACATGGACCATCGGCGCCAACGTCACTTTCTGATGGTATAGGGTTTAAAGTTTAAGGTTTAATGCCAATCAAACAGCAAACAATGAAAAACATCTTCAAATATACGGCAATCGCAGCCCTGGCTCTTGCTTCCGCATCCTGCCTCGACCTGACCTCGAAGGAGGACCTCAGCGACGGCGACCTCTGGAGCAAGCCCGGCGACTTCGAACTTTTCGCCAACAAATTCTACGACTGGCTGCCCAACTTCGGCACCGTCTACGCCGACAACTTCCACGCCGACCGCCACAGCGACCTCATCAGCTACGACCAGGCGCGCGACGCACAGTCAGTAGGCATCCACACCGTCACCGAGAGCGACGGTGACTACACCGGCGCCTACGACCGCATCCGCCGCTGCTGTCTGCTCATCGAGAACGCCGAACACTTCTCCCAGAGCCACGAGCTCATCCGTCAGCCCCTCGGCGAGGCACACTTCTTCCGTGCCTACACCTACTTCCAGCTCCTGCAGAAGTTCGGCGACGTCATCCTCGTCGACCACAGCATCGACAACGGCTCGCCCCTGCTCTTCGCCAAGCGCGACGACCGTACCAAGATCGCCGACTTTATCATCCGGGACCTCAAGGATGCAGCCGAACTGCTCAAGCCCACCGCCGATCTCGCCGACGGCCGCGTAGGCAGCGAGGGCGCCTGGGCCATGCTCAGCCGCGTGGCTCTCTTCGAAGGCACATGGCAGATCAACCACAAGAACAACGAGGAGCTGGGCCGCGCCTACTGCGCCGAGGCCGCAGCCGCAGCCAAGAAAGTCATCGACGGCGGCAAGTTCCAGCTCTTCTGGAACGCCACCCTCGGCGACGCCTCCCAGAAGTACATGTTCATTCTCGAGGACGTGCAGAGCAACGGCGCCGGCCTCACAAAGAGCGACAACCACGAGTATATCATCAAGCGCTGCTTCGACCCTGAGCTTAAGGTCATAGGCCGCAATCTCACCACCGAGATATTCTTCAACCACCAGCGCGTCAACGGACGCTTCGCCGACCTCTACCTCTGCCAGGACGGCCTGCCCATCGAGAAATCCAAGCAGTTCCAGGGCCGCGACAAAGTCATCAGCGAGTGGCAGAACCGCGACCACCGCATGCGCTACACCCTCTGCCAGCCCGGCGACAATTTCTGGAACAGCACCAACGGCCGCATCGACTGGTCCGGCAGCGACGCCGAGATAGCATCCTGCGCCAAGGCCGGCGCCATACCCAACGGCGGCAGCGGCTACTGGCACCAGAAATGGGTGACCGAGCGCACCTGCAAGGACGGCGAACAGAGCTACGACTGGCCCGTGCTGCGCTACGCCGAGGTGCTCCTGAACTACGCCGAGGCCACCTTCGAGGCCAACGGAGGCAAGATCAGCGACGACGACCTCAAGATCTCCATCAACCTCACCCGCAAGCGCGTCAACAAGAACATGCCCGACCTCACCAACGCGTTCGTCTCGGCCAACGGCCTTGACATGCGCGAGGAAATCCGCCGCGAGCGCACCATCGAGCTCTTCCAGGAAGGCTTCCGCTACGACGACCTCCGCCGCTGGAAGACCGCCGAGACCGAGATGCCCAAGGACATCATCGGCGTCAAGTGGGCAGGCGAGTGGCTCGAGAAGTGGCCCCGCCCCGGCATGAGCGTCGACGCCGACGGCCGCCTCATCGTCGAGGACAACCGTCAGTTCCTCCCCAAGCACTATCTCTTCCCCCTCCCCACCGCCGAGCGCATGCTCAACCCCAATCTCGGCCAGAACCCCGGTTGGTGAGTTTAAGGTTTAGGGTTTAAAGTTTATCCCCAAAAGAACATACTGATGAAAAAGACTAACATAGCACTGCTTACGGCCGCACTCCTCGGTCTTGGTCTCGCATCCTGCGACGACGACAAGCAGCTCACTCTCGACGGCAAGGAGACAAAGCTCCTCGACGAGATCTCCTTCACCAACATGGAGGGCACTCTGCCGCTGGCAATAGGCATGGACTCCACCATCACGTGGACGGTAGGCCCGGAGGATGCCTCCGACAAGACCGTCATCTTCGCCTCCGACAACGAGGCTGTGGCAACCGTCGACCAGAACGGTAAGATCACCGCCATCAGCGAAGGTACGGCCATCGTCACCGGCGTCAGCAGCCTCGGCTTCGCCGTGTTCGACGCCAGCGCCACCGTGGTCGTGAACGTCATCCCCGAGGTCACCAAGGCTACTTCCCTCACCATCACCAACACCACCCCGGCCGGCGAGGACGGCCTCATCTACGTCAGCGACGAGCTGCAGATGGCCGCCGAGATTCTCCCAGCCAATGTCACCTACACCAAGCTTGAATGGCGCAGCCTCAACGCCGACGTCGCCAGCGTCGACCAGAAAGGTCTCGTCAAGTGCCTCGCGCAGGGCGACGCCGTCATTCAGGCCATCACCACCGACCGCAGCGGCGTCTACGCCGAATTCAAGTTCCACGTCAACCGCATGGTCGACGCCGAGCGTGTGGAGATAGCTCCCGTAGAGCCCCTCGTAATCAACCAGGGCAGCGTAGAGCTCGGCGTCACCTATTTCCCGGCCGACGCCACCGTAGGCTCCGTGGAGTGGACCAGCGACAACGAGATGGTTGCCACCGTGCGCCGCGGCGTAGTCACCCCCGTGGGCTTCGGCACCGCCAACATCACCGCCACCTGCCCCGCCACCGGCGAGAGCACCACAGTGGCCGTGACCGTCGAGGACGGCCTCTACGTATGGGACGCGCGCAACCAGTGGCAGCGCTGGATATGCTCCGGCGCCGACGGCGGCGAAGTGCGCGACGGCGACTCCTGGCGCATCAACTTCCCCGCAACCACGGGCAAGTACCGCCGCGACATCAAGATCGACTGCAGCAACACCAATCTTTTCACCATGACGTCGACTCGTCCCGTGCTCGCCATCAAGTGCAACATTCCCAAGGGCGGTAACAACACCTGGGACGTCCGCGACTCCGGCAACCCGAAGGACAACAACGGTTACGACCTGCCCGACGGCAACCGCCTCATCATGATCGACCTCACCAAGAAGTTCCAGGAATGGGGCGCCAAGGAGCACGGCTTCAACCTCTTCCAGCTCAAGGTGGCCGACATACCCAACGGCAACGTTGACGCAGCCGACCCGCATTACAACGTCTTCTGGATACGCACCTTCACCAGCGCCGACGAGGCCAAGGCATTCGCCGACGAGGAGGCACGCAAGTGAAACCGTGACACGTGAACAGCGGAGCTGAGGGCTCCACCCTGCGCCCTCAGCTCCCCTCTCCCCACCACTCAACAACACATATCACCCACAAACAATGAAAAAAACATTCACCATACTTCTTGCAGCAGCCGCAGCACTCGCTGCCGCAGCATGCTCCGAGATCAAGGACGGCGTGAGCGACCTCGACTCCTGGGAGATTCCCGACAAGAAGGAAGACTTCAAAGTCTACGACCCCAAGGTCTACACCCTCAGCCACCCCTGCATGCTCCATACCGCCGACGACATTGCCTACACCAAGGCCCACCTCGGTCAGGAACCCTGGAGTCAGGCCTACCAGAAGCTCCTCACCAGCGGCTTCTCCGTCAACACCTACAAGGCAAGCCCCGTGAAGTACCTCGCACGCCTCGACGCCAACAACTGGGCCGACGGCGGCGGCCGATGGGACGACGCAGGCCTCCGCGACGAGTACTACCCCGGCATCCACAACAATTACACCAACTTCTTCCGCGACAGCCACGCAGCCTATCAGCTCGCCCTCAAGTGGCAGCTCGCCGGCGACGGCGAGGCCGCAGCCGCAGCCATTCAGATTCTTGAGGACTGGGCCGCCGTCAACAAGGGCCTCCTCCTCGGCCGCGGTCCCAAGTGGAAAGACGACGTGATCGACTCCAACGAGTACCTCATCATGTTCCAGATGCATCAGGCCGCCAACGCCGCCGAGCTTCTCCGCAGCTACAACGGCTGGGACAAGAGCGCAGGCTTCGACGCCGTGAAGAACTGGTTCATCACCTACTTTTATCCCTTCTGCTCCAAGTTCATCGAGATGAACAACGGCGACCACTGGTGGATGAACTGGGACCTCGCCAGCATGACGGCCATCCTCTCCATCGGCATCCTCGCCGACAACCAGGACATGATCAACGAGGCCATCCTCCACTTCAAGCACGGCGAAGGCCCCGGCTGCATTATGCGCAAAGGCGTCATCGAAGTCTTCGACGACCCCGACGGCACGGGCCAGAAGCTCGCTCAGGGCAACGAGGCCGGCCGCGACCAGGGCCACAACACCCTCTGTGCAGCCATGGTGGGCGCTTTCTGCCAGATGGCCTACAGCATCGGCGAGGACCTCTTCGCCTTCGAGGACGGACGCGCCATCGCCTTCGCACAGTACGTAGCCAAGTACAACGTGCCCAAGCCCGAGGTCGATCCCAACTACGAGTCCATCACCGTCAGCAACTTCCGCTACCTTGAGGAAGAAATGCCCTTCACCGAGTACACATACAACGGCGGCATCATGACCGCCATCTCCGGCGCGGGACGCGGCACCAAGCGTCCCGGATGGGACATCTGGGCCGGCTACTGCAACAGCCACAACTATCCCGCCAAGTACGTCACCGAGATGGCCGACTTCTTCCGCCCCGACGGCGGTGGCGGCCACTACGGCAACTCCTCTGGCGGCTTCGACCAGCTCGGTTTCTCCACCCTCATGCACTACCGCCCCGCCAACTAAGCGGCACGCAGCATAAATACTCTCGACCGGCACGAAATTTTTTTCGTGCCGGTTGAGTAGTTCTGCCGCCATCACCGAATTACAATATAAAAACTAACCAAAATCTATCTCAACATGATGAAAAAACTACTCTTAACGGCCGCTTTCTCGGTCCTCGCCGCCGGCGCCGCATCCGCCGCCGTCACCATCGGCGAAACCTCCTATAACACTATTGGCGATGCTGTCAAGGCTGCAAAAGCAGGTGATGTAATTAAATTTGACGGTACTCAAGAAGTAAATGACCGTCTGACAATTGGCGTAGACCTCACCATCGAAGGTAGTGCAGATGCCACCATCAAGATGACAAATGCCGGCAAAGCCCTTCTTCTTGTAAACAACAGCGCAAATGCTACTGTAAACAATGTCATCTTCGATGGCAACGACCTTACTCTCTCCAACAACAAGCCTGTTGAAATAGCTAACGCTGCTGCATCGGCAACATTCACCAACTGCACATTCAAAAATTTCAATGCTCAGCGAGTTATCTTTACACAGAAAAAGACAACACTCACTGGCGTAAAGATGGAAAATTGCACCATCACAGCGAACAGCACCGGTGGCTATTGGGCCGAAGTATTTGTCGGTTCGGGCAATAACAATGTAACTATTGCGGGAGAATCAAGCTACACCCTGATGCTTGAGAAGAACAACGCCGTTACAGCAGGCGAGGCTCTCTCCGGCAATATCGAAATTATTCCCGTCTACACCGCCGGCGCAACTCTCGTGAAGGGTTGCACTGATACAAGCATCTTCTCGCTGCCCGAAAGTGCTCCCGAAGGATATAAACTGGCCGCCGAAGGTGGCAACATCGTTCTCGCATTTGAGAAAATGGTCGTAAAGAACGAGACGACCGGCGTGGAATACTCCTCATTGATGGCCGCTTATAATGCAGCCGATGACAATCAGACGCTTGTTGTGCTTGAAGACGTAACTCTTGGCGACCGTATTCTCAACGCAAAAAGGAATCTCGTAATCAAAGGTCTGACACCCGAAGTTAAGATAACGAAGACATTCACCGGAAAGCTTTTCTTCTGCGCCGACAAGGGCAATCTTACACTTCAGGATCTTGTCCTTGATTGCGACAACAAGGCGACCTCAACACCTGAGCTGGAAGTCAATGTAACAAACTTCTATATTACAAATGTTAAGATTATCAATTCCGTTTCATCGAATTGCCTCCTCAATATTAAGTCCGGTAATAAAAACGGCATTCTCAACGGTTTCACACAGGAGAATTGCACAGGCGGAATCAATGTATCGGGTATCCTTCAGATGCAGGGCGATAACAACGTTCCTGTCACCGTTGCTGAAGGCGGAAGTATAAAGGTTATTGGTGAACTCACCAACGAACAGCCCATTGAGATTACACTTCCCGCAACCGCAAAAGCAGATGACTTAGCAATCAGCGGAACCACTGCTTACAGAAAATTCCACCTTACTAACGAGGGCCTCTATCTCGTACCCGACGCAAATGGCGAGAATCTTATTCTCAGCGTGAACAAGCCCACCGGCATTGCTGACATCACCGTCGACGAGAACGCTCCCGTAGAGTACTTCAACCTCCAGGGCGTACGTGTAGCCAACCCCGAAAACGGCCTCTACATCCGTCGTCAGGGCGGCAAGGCCACCAAGGTTTACGTCAAGTAAGAACATCTCATAGGATAGTATAGACTCCCCGAGGCGCAGAGGATTCCCCATCCCCTGCGCCTTCTTATTCCCCTGTCCTCAACTTTGTACGGCTCGATGCACACGGGGTCGTCGTATGCGCCGGCGCCATAGACTTATTTGTATGGCCGGAGGCCATAGATTTTGTTAACCGCGGGCACTTGTGCCCGTGGCCCGAGTCTCCCTCACGCGTTCAGCCCCGGAGGCGGCTGCATTTACATGCATTCTGATAGATGTGTTGTTCAGCCGCCTCCGGGGCTGCTCCTATTTTTATCCCATCACCACGGGCGCTTGCGCCCGTGGCTAACAAAATCCATGGCCTCCGGCCATATCCCTATGCTGGCGCCATTCTCTCAGGATAGACGTCCTTTTTAGACCATGACGCCTTAGATTGTTCCCCGGCCAGCCGCCTTATTTGTTCGGCTCGATCTCCGTTCCGGCGCATGCGCCGGCGCCATGGACTTATTTGTATGGCCGGAGGCCACAGATCTTGTTACCGCGGGCGCTTGCGCCCGTGGCAGGAGCCATCCAAACACATTCAGCCCCGGAGGCGGCTGAAATTTCTGCTTGTGTTTCGATATAAATTGGTAACTTTGCACCATGAGCAAAACAAAATCTCTTCATCACATCGTCTTTGCTACCAAACAGAGAGAGATGACAATTACGGAGGCAGACAAAAAGGAGTTGTATGCTTACATATTAGGCATCATCCGGAACCTCAAATGCTATCTTATCCGAATAAACGGCATGCCGGACCATATTCATTTGCTCGTAGATGTAAACCCTACTGTGGCAATTGCCGATTTGGTAAAACAAATCAAACAATCAAGCAGTTACTGGATGAAATCAAGCGGTAAATTTCCTAAATTCCGCTGCTGGGGAGAGGGTTATTATGCCTTTTCAATAGCCGTTTCAGAGTTAGACAAGGTGAAGGCATATATTATCAATCAGGAAGCGCATCATGCAGGTAACAATCTGGTTGATGAGATGAAGTTCTTGGCCGATAAATATATGGTGGCATGGCACCCCAATGATTGGGAGTAGATGCAGCCGCCTCCTGGGCTGTTCCTATTTTTATCCCATCACCACGGGCGCAAGCGCCCGCGCTAACAATATCCATGGCCTCCGGCCATATCCCTATGATGGCGCTTTTTTCCCGAGAAAGTATTTTTGATATTTCCGTATTTTTCGCCCATTGCTATTCAAAAAATATGTAACTTTGTACAAACCAATCGGCCAAAATGACAAAACTCTACAAAATACTTCCGGCACTGATTATGCTCGTGCTCCTTCTCGCATCGTGCGGCGCGGAGAAGCATCCCGAGCAGCCGTGGAAAGGATATTGGTATGCCGTCACTTCCAATCCGGGTGGCGATGGCGGCAACAAACTCTATGTGCGCCTTGATTTTTATGACTCGACAGTGTGTGCCGACGGCTATGAGAATGTGCTCGGCGTGCTCACTATGACTAAGGACAGGTCGGTGTACACGCCTGTGGCGGCCGACCTTATAACCTCCGTCGACATACAGAGCCCCAAGGAGGCGCGCATCAACTACATCCAGCAGGTCACGGGACAATTGCGCTCCGGCACGCTTAAACGCGCCGACGACGGCTCGCTTACTTTTGTGGACGGCGAAATGCTCCGCGCAGGCAAGCCCGGTATGAAGGAAAGCCCCGAGGGAGTGTACGATGTGGACCCGGCTACCCTGGTTTTCAACAAAATCAGCGACAAGCCAAACTATAAGGAGATACCGACCTACGAGCTGGTGATGACCTTGCCCGACCGCAGCTATTATCTGCATGCCCTGATGACCGAGACGGAGGCTCCTCCTTTCGGCGACGTGCAGTTGCGCTGCTATTTCCCCGATACAGACCGTGACATCAATATTACGAATGAGGTGGGCGATTCGCCACTGAATTCGCGCTTCCACGCCACCATCGTGGACTGCTGGCCGTTGCCCGGCGAGCCCGGACTGGGACTTATCATATGGTCCGGCGGCGAAGATATGCAGGAACTTACGCTGTATCGCGTCAATGACCGTAACACATTCGAGGCTGTGGACTATGTGGTGGGACGTCGGCCCGACCGCTATCTCGGAGAGCAGATGCCCGACTCGGCGGCCATATGCTCGGTGGTGCGCGAGGGACGCCTCGTAAAGGTGCGCGACCCGCTGCGCCAGGAGACACGCGTCTACGATCTGGCCGGCAACCGCCGTTAGTTTATAGTTGATAGTTTATGGGTAAGAGGGAGGGCGGCCGCAGGCCGCCCTCAGATATATACCGGTGCGCCACTATGCAGCGCCCCCTCTTACCTATAAACTATAAACTATAAACTACTTGATTACAGCCAGTCCGCCCTGAGCCGTCTCCTTGTAGAGCGAGGGAATGTCGTGGCCGGTCTGTTTCATCACCTCGACGATACGGTCGAAGCTTACCGAATGGCGCCCGTCGCTGTAGGCCGCGTAGAGGTTGGCGTCGAGGGCGCGGGCGGCCGCATAGGCGTTGCGCTCGATGCAGGGTATCTGCACGAGGCCGCATACAGGGTCGCAGGTGAGCCCGAGGTGGTGCTCCAGGCCCATCTCGGCCGAATACTCTATCTGCGCCACGGTGCCTCCGAAGAGCTGCGACGCGGCCGCGGCGGCCATGGCGCATGCCACTCCGACCTCGCCCTGACATCCCACCTCGGCGCCGCTTACGCTGGCGTTGTGCTTCACCACGTTGCCGAAGAGGCCGGCCGTAGCCAGCGCGCGCAGGATGCGCTGCTCGCTGAAGCCCTTGGAGTGGTGCAGATGGTAGAGCACGGCAGGCAGCACGCCGCACGAGCCGCACGTGGGCGCCGTGACGATACGTCCGCCCGCGGCGTTCTCCTCGCTCACGGCCAGGGCATAGGCGTACACCAGCCCGCGGCTGCGCAGGCTCTGGCTGTAGCCTGCGGCGTGGACATAGTAGCTGACGGCCTTACGGCGCACTCCGAGGCCTCCGGGCAGCACGCCCTCAGCCTCGATGCCGCGCTCTACGGCTTCCTTCATCACGGTCCAGACCTCGTGCAGGTAGTTCCAGATGCCGGCGTCCTCGTACATGTCGACGTACTCCCAGTAGCTGCGGCCGCTTTCCTCGCACCAGCGGAGTATGTCCTGAATCTTCGTCAGGGGATAAATGCTGCGTCCGGCCGAGCGTGTCTCGCCTTCCTCCACGATGTCGCCGCCGCCTATGCTGAAGTAGGTGCGCGTGGCGCTCACGTTGCCCTCGGCGTCGAGTGCGCGGAATGTCATGCCGTTGGTGTGGAACGGCAGCACGATGTCGGGCGCCCACAGTATTTCGGTCGGAGCCACGCGCGAGAGGACATCGCTTACGGCCACGTCGGTGAGGTGGCCGCGGCCCGTGGCGGCGAGGCTGCCGTAGAGCTTGACCTCGAAGCGGGCGGGCACGTCGCCGCCGAGCAATCCGATGAATCGCTCGGCGGCTTTGCGCGGGCCCATGGTGTGGGAGCTGCTGGGCCCTTGTCCTATCTTGTAGAGCTGCTTTATTGACTCCATCAGAACTTGAAGCCTGTGGAAAGCACTAAGCTGCTGTTGCTGTCGTTGATGTGACCCGTGGGTGCGGCGAAGCCGTCGAAGTTGGTGAAGGCGTGGTATTCGCCGTCACGCTTGCGGTACACATAGGCGGCATCGATGTACCACTGCTGGTAGCGGTAGCCGAGGCCGACGCTGAACTGGTTGACAGTCTTGTTGAACGTATAAGAGGGGTCGCAGCCAGTGGTGTAGATGGGCAGGTCGCCGTCGGCAGCCTCGCTCTTGACGGCGGAGCTTTGCCAGGCATAGCCGGCTCGCAGGCTGAACTGCGGCGTTACGCGGTACTCGACGCCGAGGCGCAATGCGTTGGCGGCCTGGAAGTAGTCCTTGATGTCCTGATTGAAAGCTGTGGCCTCAACGAAGTCGTTGCCGTAGTATCCGGCCTGATGCTTTATCTTCATGTCGGGGTAGGCTATGCGCTCGTAGTCGGCGCTGATGATGGCCTGCCCTCCGAGCACGGCTGCGATGCCGATGTTGAGGTGCCATGGCGACGTGAGGCGCGAGTCGTAGGCGTCGCCGGGGTTGTTCTCGTCGCCGGTGTATTCCGTGCCTTTCAGGGGGTTGTCTTCGCTTGGCGCCGCGTTGGGATCGGTGTATCTGTAGTTGACGTCGGAGTAGACGCCGTGCTGGAGGCGCCACCATGTGGGTGTCTTGACCGAGAGGCCGAGGCGCAGCTCGTTGATGGGCTTGAATATAAGGCCTACGTTGAAGTTCCATCCGGTGCCGCTGATGCTCTGGCCGTTGTAGAGGTCGAAGCCGCCGTCGCCGGTAGTCAAAACGGTTTCTTTTTTGCCATTTACATATCTGACAGCAGGAATTAAAGCATTCCCGAGGCTTTCGTCGTAGATTACGCTGCGGTCGTAGCTCAGGTCGGTGATGCCGATGTTGACACCCCAGCTGACTACGTCGCTGACGTTGCCGCCGAAGCTGAAGTTATACTCGTCGATGTAGCCGCGCTCATGAGCCTGATAGTATGCATCGCCCTGTGTACCCTGCTGGTAAAGACCTGCGAACCGGTCACTACCGGCTCCGTAGTCGTTTATCATGTAACTGGTGTAGGCGAGGACACTTAGCCAATCATTATACTGACCGTTGCTTGGAGCCGGGTCAAAATACGGGTTGTAGTTTTCACCGAATCCCAAATCAGCGCCAGTAACGCCGTTGGCAGTCGTATATGATGCTATGTAGTTGCTCAGCGAGGTATCAAGGGTGGGATTATAGCCGTTGGTGATGCGGTTGAAGCTTGTCTTGCGGTTGTAGCTGGCTCCCCAGGCGAAGGTGCGCAGGGCGCCGTCGAGGCGCACCACGCCCACGTAGCCGAAGTTGTTGCAGAATGCCTTGGTCTGCTTCTCCGTGCCGTTGGTCGACTCGTAGTTGCGGAAGTTGATGTCGAGGGTGGCTCCGATTTCGCTGCTGCGGTAGACGCCCAGCGCTGCCGGGTTCTGCCCCACTGCCGAGAGGTCGCCGCCCAGGGCGGTGAAGGCTCCGCCCATGCCGAGGAAGCGCGCGGTGCCACGCAGCTCGGTCTGCGTCAGGTTGTAGGCGTCGACGGCGCTCTGTGCCAGCATTGCCGCCGGCAGGGCGAGGGCTATGGCGGGAACGAGTATTTTCTTCATAGCAAAATAGTTGTGTTCGTTTGGTTATGCTAAGATGTAAACGATTTTCCGGGCATGATTGTTCCGGAAAATCGTGTGTAAGTCAGCAGGTGTCGCTATCAGTGGCGTCCGCGGCTTCCTCCGCCGCCTCCGCTATGGCCACCTCCGCTATAGCCTCCGCCGCTGTGACCGCCTCCGTAGCTGCTGCGGCTGCTGTTGAAGCTGCCCGAGCTGCGTGTCGGTGACGAGCTGCGGCTGCTGTTGTAGCTGCCGGAGCTGCGGGTGGACGAGGAGCTGCGGTTGCTGTTGTAGATGCTGCGGTCGGCCGAGGCGTTGCGTGCGCTGTTGATGCTGCGTGAGCCGGAAACGCGCCGCGTCGACTGAATGTCGCGCGATCCGACGGATGCGCGGCGGTCGCCGAGCACTGTGCCGGGACGGGCCGAGCCGTAGCGGCCGCGTCCTGTGCTTGTGGTGATGCCGCCTATACCGGTGTTGCCGGGACGTGTGCCTGCGCCGGGACGGTAGATGCCGGTGCTGCCGCTGCCGGGACGTGTTGCCGAGGCGTGGCTGCCGTTATAGCCGGGACGTCGGCCTGTGGTAGTAGCCATGCCCGAACCGGCTGTGGGACGTCGGCCGGTGTGCGAGCCGGGGCTCGACGGACGCCAGGCGTGGTTGCCCCATCCGGGACGGTGGCCGGGAGGCGGCAGTGCGGGTCCCCAGCCCCAGGAGGGTCCCCAGCCCCACGACGGGCCCCATGCGCCGGCCCAGCCCCAGTAGGGGTCGTACCATCCGCCCCATCCCCAGTTCCAGCTCCAGCTCCAGGACGGTCCCCAGCCATAGCTGTAGGGCGACCAGAAGGGAGAGTACCAGGCGTTATAGCGCCAGCTCCAGGACGGCCCCCACCAGTCCCAGGGGTCGATGTTGATTACGTTCACGTTGATGGTGGCGGGCTGCTCGGTGGCGTAGTAGTATTCTTCCAGCTCCTCGTCGCCGCTGCCGCTGACGATTTCGGGATTGTGGAAGCGCTCAATGCGGCGCGTGTAGGTGAAGTCGGCGTCGTCGTTGGCCGCGGCGAGGGTGTCGCTTGCGGTAGGTGTGTGCCGGTTGTAGGCGTCCACGTCCATGTCGAGGCCTGCGCCGGGTGCCGGAGTGTAGGTGTCGGCGGCGGGATAGTCGGTGCTTTGGCCGGCGTTGCCGGTGATGTATGCGGGTTTGGTATTCTGTACCGGCTTAGGCGTGGCTTTGCGGGCCTTGTCGGCGTTGTAGTATATGTCGTCCTCATAGTCCTGCGCGGCGACGGGGAGTGCCAGCGCGGCCATGCCGACGAGCAGAGGGAATAAATGTCGCATTTTCATAGCAGTGGCAATGTGTTTTTGTTGTTGAAAGAGAGAATGTTTTAGAATTAGACGCCTGCGGCGCGGGAAAGTTTAAACCGCAAGGGTGTATTCTCTGCAAAACTACATAAAAAAACGCAGGCTTCCAAGCGCCTGCGCCATTTTAGCAGTTTTTAGCTAAATCTTTGGTGGATTGCGACAATTCGCGGCTATTCCAGGACAGGATTGGTCCTCAGTTCTATTACGGCTTCCTTTAGCGGAACGAGATTGTATGTGACAACGTCGAACACAAGTTCCGCATCGATCTGGAAATACCCGTGTGCGATATGATCCCTCATGCCGGCAATATCTTTCCAAGGGATTGATGGACATACTGGTGTGAGTAAAGTACCACTGGTGCGTCGGTCGATTTTCTTAACGCCTTCGCCGATAGCTTCTAACAACATACATGTGGCGGCGAGGGTCTTCATCCCCTCAGTGCTTGTAAGGTAATCGTCCGAGCAGGATATTCCTGCACTCCAGGCAATGATCTGGTCGATGGCGTCTTCTATCTGAGCCAAAGTGTCCTTTATTATTTCTTTATCGGAGGATGTATACGGCATCTTTTTCAATTTGGGAAAGAAATAGAGGACGCAGATTGGAGTGACGTCGTGTAAGGTCGACGGAAGTCCCGAGCAAATCCTGCAAGAAAGCTTTCAGGCGAAGTACCAACAAGGCTTTGGGCGGCATATCGACGCATATGTCCACATCGCTGTCTTCTCTGTTGTCGCCCCTTGCCGTTGAGCCGAAGATACACAAAGACTTAACTCCGAATTCTTTTCGGAGATACGGAGAGAACTTTGTGAGTCTGTCGATGCAATCCTGTCGTGAACACATGCTCTGAATGCTTTTGATGCAAAACTACATAAAAAAACGCAGGCTTCCAAGCGCCTGCGCCATTTTAGCAATTTTTTCTACAAAGTCACGTAAATGCATTCGCCGTCGTGGTAGATCTGCAGCTGCTCGTCGGAACAGTTGACGTCGGTCCGGCTTCTCCTTTTGGAACGTGCCGGCTTGTCTCTGTTCAGGAACAGGCGGCATCCTTTGCCGGCGTCCAGCTCCTGGAAAGAGAGAGTCCATTGTCCGCCGTCAACATCGAAGTTGAGCACGATGTGGGTGCTTCCTTCTTTGTAGCGCTGTACCACTTCCTCGGCCTTGTCGCTGTCCTTGTTGACCGCTTTCAGTATTTTGGCGACGAGACCGGGATTCTCGCGTACCGTAAGATTCCGGTAGTAGCTGTTTTTTTGCGTCACTATAGTCAGCTCTACGCCTTTCATATTGCGGAACTCGGGTCCGAAGAATTTTTCCGATTCCAGCCCGGGGCCGTCGGCTGCCAGGGCGCATAGGGCCATGCATATGCACGTGATTAAGGTGATGATAATGCGTTTCATTGCTTTATGCTTTCTATGGTTTCATTGATGAATTCTTCTGATTGTTCGGCGTCGGCTCTGGCTCTTGCGGCAGCCTGCATCGTGCATGCCACTTCGTCCTGCGACTGGCGCAGCTGTGCCTCGGCTATGGCGCGGGCACGCTCGGGATCGTCGACGCGCCGTCCGTCGATGTACACCTCTATCAGGTCGGCCGAGGGCTGCATGAGGGTGAATGCGGCGAATCCCAGACCGGCGAGCAGGGCTACGGATGCGGCGGCGCTGAGCCAGACGCGGCGGACGGGACGGCTATGCCTGGCGGCCCGGGAGCGCGCGGCCGTAAGCTCCAGCCCCATTGCCATGCGGCATTGGTCAAGCGCAGGGCTGTGAAGCTGCGATGCGGCCAGCAGCGTGCGCAGCGCCTTTTCCTCCTCGTCGTCGAGGCGGCACTCAAACCATGCGTCGGCCAGGGTTTCGAGTTCGCGGAGTGTGAAGTCTGTGTTCATAATATCCTGACGTATTCTCTTATGGCTTTGCGGGCGCGGCTCATGGCGGTGCGCACGGCCTCGGGAGTGCTCCCGGTGCGTGCCGCAATCTCGTCGTAGTCGAGCTGTTCGTAGACGTGCATCTCGAATACCTTGCGCACGTTGCCCGAAAGCCGTTGTCTGACAAAAGTCCCGATGCGTTCGATGATTTCGCGGTCCTCCAGCGTGTCGCTTTCATGCTGCGGCTGCCCCGGGTCGGCATCGTGGCGTGCGGCCAGGGTGCGCCTCCGCAGCGAGTCGACGCAGATGTTGCGCAGCGACGCGAAGAGGTAGGCAGCTTCTCCCTTGGCCGGAATCTTGCGCCACGTGCGCAGGAACAGTTCCTGGACGGCATCGTCGGCCTCGGCCTCGGAGCACAGCACGCGCGAGGCGTACTGCCGCAGTCGCAGCCGCAGGGCCATGAAGGCTGTCGTGGAGGGGTCGGCGTTCATCTTCTTACGGGGTGTGATACACCTATAAGACGGACAACGCCGCTTTTCGTTACACCGATTTGCGAATTTTTATGCTCATCCCGCATCGGTTGACACGCCGGAGCACTACGGCGGTGATGAAATAGGCGGCCGTGAGGCCCCACAGCCACAGGTAGGGCAAACTCTGCTGCACCAGGGTGCCGGCGTTGGAATTGATGCGTACGAAGCCTTCCACGCCCCACGTGGCGGGCACGATGTCGGCCACGGAGTGCCAGAAGCCGTTCATGGCGTAGCGGGGCCATGTCAGGCCCGAGAGGAACAGGAACACCACCGAGGTGAACACGATGTAGATGAAGCAGTCCTCGCGGCGGCGCATCAGCGGTGCCAGAGTGAGGCCGAACATAGCCGACGCAAACAGGAAAGGCAGCACGAACAGACACCACTGCAGGGCGTCGCCCTGGTGCGGCAGGTTGAACCACTCGGGCACGTAGTGCAGGATGTAGAGCGTGGCGGGGATATAGAAGAACACGTAGGCAAGCGCCTTGCCCAGCGTGCCCGATACGGCGCCCAGCGCTGCGTCGGTGCGGTCGTAGGCCGAGCATCCTCCGCGGCTGATGCGTTCGCGCGACGTCCCGGCAATCAGGCATATTCCCAGGACCATGCTCTGCTGGAGGATAAGGATGACGATGCCCGGCATGATGAAGGATGCGAAGCCCTGCTGCGTGTCGCCCAGGAAGTTGGTGTCGATGTTGACAGGGCTGGCCGAGACGTTCTGCAGCGGCAGCCCCACCGTGTTGATGCGGTGTGCCGTGATTTCAGAACCCAGGTCGAGCTGCACCGACGTGAGGGCGCTGAGTGCTGCACGGTAGCGCAGCAGCAGGCTCATGTCGCTGAAGTATGTGGCGTTGGCCTGTTCGCCGCGGTTTATGCATGTGGCGTAGTCGGCCGGAATCTCCAGCACGGCGAATATCTTGCGCTCGGCCCAGAGCCGCTTTGCATCGGCCATGTTGGCCGGATAGGCGTACACGTTGAGCTCCGGCGTGGCGTCGACTTTGCGGGCCAGCTCGCGCGATTCGGGCGTGCGGCTGTGGTCCACGACGGCTATGGGCAGGTTCTCCACTACTTCTGTGTTGTAGATCACCGTGTAGATTATCGGGTATGCCACCGGCAGGAAGATGAAGAACAGCATCACGCCCAGATCGCCGGTGATGACGCGCAGCTCGTTGCGGAAGGCTATGCCGGTGTCGGCAAGTCCGCGGAATATGTGGTTCAGGGGATTCACGGCTGAGGAATATTTATGGTACGTATACTGGTTTGAGGCATGTGCGCTTCAGCAGGGGAAGTACGCAGGCCGTGATTGCCGGGAATGCGAGGAGTGCCGCGAAGAACCACCTCGAGTAGTACACGGGCAGCCCGTTGAGAGCCTGGCCTATGTATATGAGGAAGTAGTAGCGCACGGGCAGCACGTAGCTGAAGATGCCCACAGCGCCGTACATGCTCGGCACCGGGTAGGAGAACGCGGCTATCGAGAAGGTGAGGATGCCCGTCAGCGCGGCTATGCTCAGGGCCAGGCGCGGATTGGGCAGGATGCAGCACAGGAACAGCCCCAGCGCCTGCGAGGCGACGACCATCAGCGCCATGGCCGCCGCTATGGGCAGGATGCCGGAATTGAGGGGAAAATGGCCGAAGCCGAACAGGAGGCCGAGCATGGCCATGCCTGTGAGCAGGAAGACGACCGTCTGCGGCAGCAACTTGCCGGCAACCGCCGTGAATATCGACCCGCCCGCGGTGCGCAGCCACCGCACCGATGTGCGGTACTTGATCTCCTGCGTGACGGTATAGGCCGTGATGAGCATTATCATCAGCTGCAGGAGAGCAGGCATGAACGAGTTGGTGAGGTAATAGTTGTAGTTGGTCCAGGGGTTGCCGATGGAGTTGGTGTTGATCGACACGGGCTGCAGGAGCGCCTGCGTCGCATCGTCGTTCAGGCCTATCGCCGTCAGCCGCGTCTGCGCTATGCTTCCGGTGGTGAGCACCGCGCCCGTCTTGAAGCCCTTGAACGACAGAGTGCCCGGCACGAAGAAGCTCATGTTGACGTATAGACTCAGCGACGGATTCTTGCCGGTTATGGCGTCGCGCTCGAAGTGTTCCGGAATGACGAAGAATCCGAAACTCTCGCCTCGCCGCACGGCGTCCATGGCCTCGGCGTAGCTGTCGTGGTGCAGCGCTATGTCCAGCACCTCCTCGGCGTTGAGCATGCGTGTGACTTTCCGTGAGGTGGGTGTCAGGTCTTTGTCGACAATGCCCACCGGCGTGTGCAGCGGCAGTCCTGCATCCATGAAGCTCATGAAGAACAGCGTGCAGGCTATCGGCACTACGGTCATGGCGAAGATGTAAAGCCTTCGCTCTGACAGCTGGTGGATGCCGAGGCGTATGGAATCAGTGAATGCCGACATTCTTTTCTGGATAGTTTATAGTTGATAGGGGATAGGTAAGAGGGCAGGGTGCCTCGTGTTCTTATTTATAGATGGCGCTCATGCCCGGGCGCAGCCCCTCGATGCTGTCGGTGGGGCGCAGCTTCACCTCGAAGGTGCGGCTGTCCCAGCTGCCGGTGGTCTTCGTGGCGCGCCAGGTGGCGTAGTTGCCCATGTCGCGTATGTAATACACTTCAGCCTCTATGTCCTTGTCGAGCGCCGGGATGTAGAGCGTGACGCGCTTGCCGGCCGGGAAATCCCTGAGCAGCTCCTCGCGCAGATTGAAGACCACGTGGCGGTTGTCGCTCTTCAGCACGCTCATGATGGGTGCGCCCAGCGACACGAGCTCGCCCACTTCGGGGTACACCTGGTCGATGGTGCCGTCGCAGGGCGACGTCAGGTAGGCGTCGTCAAGCACGGCCTTCACCTGGTCCACATTGCCCGTGGCTGCCGTCACCATGGCTGCCGCGCTCTGCTTGTCCTCGCTCTGCGCGCCGGCTACGGCCAGGTCGTACTGGCTCTTGGCGGCGCGTTCGGCGGCCACGGCGGCGTCGTAGGCGGCCTTGGCCTCGTCGCGTTTCTGTTCGGTCATGACGCCTTCCTCGTAGAGGCGCTGCAGGCGCTCGTAGGTCTTGCGCGTGATGCCCTCTGCGGCCTTGGCCTGCTGCCAGAGGTCATAGGCGCCCTGCACTATCTGCCGGCGCGTTCCGCCGTCGATTTTGCGGTTCTGCTGGCGAGCCACGTCCTGCATGGCCTCCGCCTGCATCAGCTGTGCCTCGAAGAGAGCCGAGTGAATGCGCACGAGTGTGTCGCCCGCATGCACGGTGTCGCCTTCGTGGGCGTAGAACTCCATCACGCGTCCGGGCAGCTTTCCGGAGATGCGCACGGTGGTGCCCTCCACCTGCCCCTCGAGCATGTTGTCGGGACGGTTCATGAAGCAGAATCCTATGACGGCTATGACGGCTGCCGCTGCCGCGATGATGAACACTGTCAGTAGCAGTGTGCTGTTGGCCTTCTCCTGCCCGGGCTGCGACGGCAGGGGGTTGTTGCCCTTGTATTCTTCAGTGTTTGCCATTGTATTCTATGGTGTTGGGGTTGTGATTTGTCAGAGGTTGCCGAGCACTTTGCTCAGGTATGTGTCGCACAGGTGTACGTCTATGAGGGCGTCTATCATCTCGGAGTGGGCCTTGAGCCATGCGGTCTGAGCCTCCATGACGTTGTCGGTCGTAGCCACTCCCTCCTTGAAGGCGAGCTGCGCCGTGCGCAGGTTCTCGTCGGCGCTCTCCTGATTGACGAGCGACGTGTGGTAGGTCTTCACCGACTCCTGCGCCCGGAACGACGCCTGCTTCACCTGCAGCGCCACCATCTCGCGGGCGTCCTCCATCTTCAGTTTCATTACGGTCTCCTCGCTTTCGGCGGCCTTGTACTTGTTGTAGTTGCCGCCCCAGTGCCAGATGGGGATGGTGAGCATCGCGCCCACGGAGAACGCGCCCTTGAACTTCTTGCTGAAGCCGTCGAACATGTTGGGGTTGGAGAAGCTGTAGGTGCCTATCAGCGCCAGATTGGGCATCATCGACGCGCGCGCCACGTTCTTCTGCTGGCCGGCGATGTTGATGCCTGCCTGCAGGGCCTTGAGGTCAGGGCGCTCGGCGTAGACGCGGTTCAGGTCGTAGTCGGCCGCCGGCATGGACGTGTCGGCGATGTCGCGCAGGCCCTCGTCGGCAAGCGTCATGGGCGAGTCCAGGGGCAGCCCGCACAGCTGCGCCAGAGCCATGCGCGAGAGCACCAGGCCGTTGTCCACCTTGGTGAGGTCCACGCGCGCCGAGTTCAGCTTCACGTCTACGCTCAGCTTGTCGGCGCGGGTGGCAACGCCTTCCTTCACCATCAGCCCGACGTTGCGGTCGAGCGAGTCGAGAAGGTTCACGTAGCTGTCGGCCAGCTTCTTCTTCGCCACGAGCGACACCACCTGCCAGTAGGCCGCGTCCACGGCGTATATCACGTTTTCGGCCTCGTTGTCGTGCAGCGCGCGGGCCAGGTCCTCGGCATAGTGCGTGAGCTTGTTCATAGCCACGATCTTGCCGCCCATGAAGACGGGCTGCGTCAGCGTGACGGCGCCGAAGAAGACGTTGTGCACGTCGTAGGTCATGGCCTCCTTCGGGATCAGTGCTATGGTTTCGGGGATATACTGCCCGTCGGGCCCCTTCACGGGCATCCCGGTCTCGGGATTTGTGACGAGGTTGAAGTCGTAGCTCCCCGTCTTGGGGTTGAACGTCTTCGTAGGCAGCATCTGGTCGGAGTCGAAGATGGAGATGTCGCGCTGGTTGTACATGTATCCGCCGGCGAAGTCGATGGCCGGCAGATACGCGGCGAATGCCTCCTTGCGCTGATATTGCGCGGTGCGCACCTGCTGTCCGGCCACCTTCATGTTCTTGTTGTTGGCCAGCGCGAGCTCGCGGCACTGCCCCAGGGTCATCGGTCCCTGCGGTACTTCCTGCTCTCCGGCGGCCTGAACGGTCAGCCCGAGCGACAGTATGGCGAGTGTGGTGAATAATGCTCTCATAGTGCGGATGTTGTAGTTGAAAGCGGTTATGAGTGATTGGCGGATGCAAAGTTAACTATAAATCGACTATGCGGTGCGGCCAAACATTGTCCTAAATGTCGAAATGTTTTTACATATACAACATCTTGCGGTGCAAGAATGTTCCTTACGGGCGCTTTTGCGCCCGCGGTCACCGTGCGGCGTAGTCCAGCACGGTCTGGCTCCTGACGTCCACGCCGTATTCCTTGGCGCGCGCCAGGATGGCCCGGGCCAGGCGGGGCTTCAGCTCCTCCGGGCAGTAGCGGAAATAGGCCTCGGCCGCGCGCACGTGCGCTGCATCGGGCATCGGGTATTCGCGGCGTTCCGGCAGGCCGAATACGCTGTCGGGCAATTCTTTTTTCTCTTCGTAGCTGATTCTGTCGTTCATGATGTGGATTTTTGTATGTAAAACGCCCGTGCGCTTCAATAAGTTTTTGCAGATGTGCGCGAAAATTCGTAATTTTGCACCCGCAACTTGCGAAATCTCAGCAACTACAATTAAATCTCAGCAACTACAATTAAATCTCAGCAACTACAATTATACAATTATATGATTAACGCACAAGACATCAAGAACGGTACCTGCATCCGCATGGACGGCAGTCTGTACTTCTGCGTGGAGTTTCTCCACGTAAAGCCCGGCAAAGGCAACACATTCATGCGCACAAAGCTCAAGAACGTAGTGGACGGACGTGTGCTCGAGCGCCGTTTCAACATCGGCGAGAAGCTCGAGGACGTACGCGTGGAGCGCCGCCCCTTCCAGTATCTTTATGCCGACGGCGGCGACGACATCTTCATGAACCAGGAGACTTTCGAGCAGATTCCCATCAACAAGGAACTCGTCACAGGCAGCGCCTTCATGAAGGAGGGCGACATGGTGGAAGTAGTCAGCGACGCATCCACCGACACTGTCCTCTATGCCGAAATGCCCATCAAGACCGAGCTTGAGATCACCTACACCGAGCCCGGCATCAAGGGCGACACCGCCACCAACACCCTCAAGCCCGCAACGGTCGAGACCGGTGCCGAGGTGCGCGTGCCCCTCTTCTGCAACATCGGCGACAAAATCCGCATCGACACCCGCGACGGCTCCTACATCGAGCGTGTCAAGGCATAACGTCCAGGCGGCATCAAAACGGCAGGCGCGGCCCCGCAATGGTGGGAGCCGCGCCTGTTGCGCTATAAAAATGTTACCTTACTTCTTCGCGGGGAACAGTGCGCGGTAGCACACAGCGGCGATCAGTGCGCCCACTACCGGACCTACTACCATGATCCACATGTCGCCCATGCCGTTGCCGAATAGAGCCGGGCCGAACGAACGGGCCGGATTCACCGAGCAGTTGTCCACGGGTATGCCCACGATGTTCACCAGGCCCAGAGCCAGACCTATGGCTACGCCGGCAAAGTTGCCTGCGCCCTTCTTGCTGTCCGTGGCGCAGAGGATTACGAAGATGAAGAAGAACGACAGCAGTCCCTCGGCCAGCAGGGCAAGGCCGGGAGTGGCGCCGGGCTGAAGCACGTTGGCGGCCAGGCTTGCGCCCTCGGTGGGCGTCGTGCCTCCGAAGTTGAAGCCGGGAGCCAGAGCCACGAAAGCTGCGAGAAGACCTGCGCCGATGGTGGCGCCCACCAGCTGGCTCACGATGTAGCCGCAGCACTCGCCGAACTTCATGCGGCCGCTGAAGAGCATCGCCAGCGATACTGCCGGGTTGACGTGGCAGCCCGAGATGTTGCCTATGGCATAGCACAGGCCCAGAAGAACCAGGCCGAAACAGATACCGATTCCCAGACCGCCGATCACGGGGCCTGCCAGCACTGCGCTGCCGCAGGCGAGAAGCACCAGGAACATCGTTCCAACGCCTTCTGCAAAATACTTTGACATAATTTTAATGTTTTTGGGTGATTAGTATAATGAGAATAACAATTTTTGATATTAACTTCGCGTCAAATATAAAAGTTTTATTTCGACTTCGCAAAAATTTTGACCTTTTTCTGCAATTATGGCTGATTACCTGCCCGTAGAGACGCATCCCTGGCCGCCTTTCGCCCCCGCAGGGGCGCGTGTGCTCATCATGGGCACATTCCCTCCCGCCCCCAGGCGCTGGTGTATGGACTTCTACTATCCCAACCCCTCCAATGACTTCTGGCGCATCTGCGGCCTGATCTTCTGCGGCGACCCCGCGGCGCTCTGCCTCCCCGGCACCAGGCGCTTCGACGTCGATGCCATAAGCCGGCTCCTCACCGACCGCCACATAGCCCTGCACGACACCTGCCGCCGCATACGACGCCTTCAGGGCAACGCCTCCGACAAATACCTCGAAGTCGTGGAGCCCGTCGACCTTGCCGCCCTCCTTGTCTCGCTGCCTGACTGCCGCGACCTCGCCACCACCGGCGAGAAAGCCGCGACAGTTCTCGCCGGCCTCACCGACAGCCTCCCGCCCCGCATGGGCGAATACACCCGCGCCACCTACCTCGGGCGCCCCCTGCGCATATGGCGCATGCCCTCCTCCTCCCGGGCCTATCCCCTCGCCCTCGACAAAAAAGCCGCCTACTACGCCACCCTCTTCCGTTCCGTCGGCATCCTCTGATTCCCTCACGCATAGAGTAGTACGCCTGACAAGAAACAAAGAGACATAAGGTCATAAGCAACAGAAAACGTATCTCCCTTATCTTTGTCACTTCCGTATTTTCAGAGGGTATTTCTTATTAAACACCCTCTTATATCCTTATGTCGCTTATGACCTTCTGTCCCTCTGTATCCCACCATCCTCGGTAACTTCCTTACACGTACAGCTCCCACCCGCAAGAGGGTGTTGCAAAACCCCAAATTGTAGGGACGCACGGCTCGTGCGTCCGAGAGATTATTCCTGATTTTCAGTTTGTTACGTGGACGCACGAGCCGTGCGTCCCTACAAGCGGGGGAAAACATCGAGTTCTGCAACACCCTCGTATCTGTGGTTAACCCCATGATAAGCAGCACTTTGTGCGCTGCATTCATGGGGCAGAGAACAGATAAGATGGTTGCAAGCTCGGAGAGCTTGCGTCCGTGAAGCAAACACAGAAGATTTCATTATTTGCCCCTGCCTTACAATCCCTGCAAAATAAAAATCACCTTTGTTATTTTTGTCATTTCTGTATTTTTGTATCAATAACACCCTCAACACCACTACCAATAACACCCTCGAAAAAATCCCCCTTATGTCGCTTATGACCTTCTGTCCATCTGTATCTCTCCATCCTCGGTAACTTCCGGACACACTTCCCCAATAAATCATAAACTTACATAGAAAAATTTGCAGTTCTCAACGCTTTGTTATAAATTTGCACGAATTTAAGCATGGATATTCCAATCATTTACAAATATTTCTGTTTTATGAACAAATTTTTACTCACAGCGGCTGCTGCGGCCATTACTTTTACGGCTGCCGCAGCCTCTGCCCCTTCATGGCGCCCCGGCGCTCAGAAGGAGGCTTTCCCATTCGCACCGAAGGCCAAGGCTGAGCTGAGGCACACCACTACAGCTCAGGCAGGCCTTGACATCGTGAAGGCCAAAGCAGCCGCCAAGGAGGGAACCGTCACCTCCGCATCCCTCCCCGCTTCCAGCGACGTCGGCTATATCGACGGTCCTAAAGGAGAGACATGGTTCTACACCGTTGAGAACAAGAGCACCATCGTGGACCACGGCACATGGAAGCAGGAGGACATCACCGGCTTCATCATCAACGTCTACAATGCCGAATTCAACCTCGTGGGTACTGTCGAGGACGACATCGAGTTTAAGGAGAACGAGACACGCGTGGCACAGATCGACGTCGCTTCTCTTCTTACCCAGAAGTTCTTCAACTACGACACCAACTACGAGCTGATGGTGATGATCTCGCTCAACACCGTTGAATACACCAACAACACCCGCACCCTGGTCTACGGTCTTGAGTCCGGTAAGACCGTCAGCGAGACCATCGGCGAAATCGAAGGCTACTATGTCGATGCCGTCAACACAGCGCGCGACGCCTGGAGCGAGCAGTACTGGATCACCTTCACCACCGAGGAGGAGACTCTCACCCCCACCGTCGGCGGTATTATCAACGCCGGCGACTACGTGTTCAGGACCTATAAGTATGCCGGCTACTCCGGCATGGGCGACCCTGTGCTCGAATGTCGTCTGCCCATGATTACATCGGCAGGTCAGAACTACGTTCCCTTCATCTCCACCGTTAAGGACGGACGTCCCTATTTCGCCACCAACCGCCTCAAGTACAGCTGGTTTGAAGATCCGTTCAACCATGAGAACGAGAACCCCACCGCCGACAACGAGCTTCAGGTCGACCTCTACTCCACCGAATCCTCATGGGGCAGCAACATCGTGAAGTTCTCCTCCACGGCTTTCCCCCTCGCTACCACCGCGGCCGACCGTTTCTTCCTCTACGTCGGCGCTTTCTCCTATAGCGACGATCTCTCCTTCGGCCGTTACACCGCCGACAACGTCCCCGCCTTCATCATCACCAAGGAGAAGATGGTAGGCGCCGATGCGTACACCTATTTCTACGACGTCTACAAAGGTGCGGCACAGGGTGCCGACGCAGAGGGCGAGCACCTGCTCAGCCTCGCATCCGAAGTGGACGGCGGCTATTTCATGGCCGACATTCCCGGTTTTGACCCCCAGGTGATGTTCACTCGCACCACCGGCTCCGGATATGTCTTCGACTTCACCAACCTGATTACTGGTGAGATAGAGCACTCCGTTCCCGTGGCTGCCACAGGCCTGTCGCTCACCGCCGCTACCGACCGTATCCCCTACGGCGACGGATACCTCTATGTGGCCGCCCAGACTCACGGCGAATCCCAGCCCAACGGCGACATGCACTCCTTCGTGGCGTTCTTCAACCCCGACGGCTCGCTTCACCACCTCCACACACTCAACCTCGGTCAGCTCGTCGACTATGCCACAATCTACACCGCACCCGACGCATTCGACCCCTATATCTTCAACCTTGACAGCAAGCAGGAGTATATGGCCATCGTTAAGCGCCGCAACGGCGTGGCTGCTACCGGCAACCACGAGGAGCTCGTAGTTGTCAGCGAGGACCCCGAGGACGAGCCCCTCTTCGTCTATACTCCCGACGACGGACTCGGCACACTCGCTACCGTTTACTTCGCCAACCTCGCCACCACTCCCCGCATGATTGTTGTCACCGCCAAGGACAACAAGTACATCAGCACCGCCTACACCCTCCCCGTCAAGCTCTTCGATGAAGGCGACGGCACCGAGGCCAATCCCTATGTCATCACGACCATGGGCGGCCTGCAGCAGATGCGCTTCATGCCCTCTGCCCACTACGTACTCGGCACCGATATCGACGCTGCCGGCACTCCTGTCGCATTCCCCGAATTCGACTTCTCCGGCTCGTTCGACGGCCTCGGCCACTCCATCAGCAATCTCCTTCTCGACGGCAATTCCCTCTTCCCCGCCGTAGCGCGTCCCGCTTCGGCCACCGAGGGCAGCAAGGCCGGCACCATCGCCAATCTCAACCTTGTCGACCCCGTGTTCAACGCAGTCAAGGACGCGCACGGTATCCTCGTAGGCCAGATTCGCGGCGGCGTCATCCGCAACGTTCACGTCTACGGCGCCAAGGTCAACACCGAAGTCGACGCTGCCGGCCTCGTAGGCGGTGTATATCTCGGTTCCGTGGTCGAGGAATGTTCCGTCAACGCCGACATTGTCGGCAGCGAGGACTCCTCGCTCGGCGGCATCGCGCTCAACACGCGCACCGGTGGCATCATCCGTGCCTGCGCCTTCAACGGCACCATCGCCGGAGGCCAGACTCTCGGCGGTATCGTCGCTGACTTCGGCCACGCCGACGACGTCCTGGAGAACTGCCACGTCAAGGCCTCCATCTCCGGCAAGAACACCATCGGCGGCATCGCCGGTTCGTCGGCTCACGGCACCATCCGCTTCTGCCACGTTGAGGGCGACATCACCGCTTCTGAGGCTCCACGCTGGGGCGGCGGTCCCAAGACGGGCGGTATCGTCGGTGATCTCGCTGCATTCCCCGGCGACCCCTCGGGTGAGGAAGAAGTAGAGCCCAACATCGCCATCGAGGGCTGCTACGTCAATCTTTCCTCCCTCACTTTCACCGGCGAGCCCTCTTCCTCTGAGGAGTATCCCGGTCAGAACGACACCATGCACCGAATCGTAGGCTCCAGCGCCGCCAACGGCTATCCCGAGTACCTCGGCGAAGATTCCGATTACAACCCCATCTGGGGCAACCCCGCCGCACCCGAGGCCGGACTCAAGAACAACTATGCGGTCAACACACTCGACGTAGTCAACAGCGACATCGCCGACGCCACAGGTACCACCGAGGGCATGTCCGTCGACCCCTACGAGACAGGCATGGGCTTCTTCACGGAGCTTGGCTGGCTCTACGGCTTCGACGCCGAGAACCCCTGGAGCTACACCGGCGACCAGCTGCATCCCTCGCTCTACTTCGAGGGCGGTCTGCTCGTGATTGACCCCGAGGAAGCCACCATCAAGGTCGACGACGAGATTACCCTGACCGTCAGCTGCAAGGGCGGCTCCATCACGGAGGACGACCTTGGCGGCTTCACCATGGAAATGAGCGACGAGTCCGTACTCGAGACACTCGAGATGGGCATGGTAGGCGAGGATATCGTCCTCTCCTTCAAGGCCATCAAGGAAGGCAACGTCAAGCTTACCGTCGGACTGAAGGGCAAGACCGTAGAGAGCAACATCACCGTCAAGAGCGCCGCCGGCATCACCGACGCTGTGGCCGACGGCTCCGCCATCAGCTTCGACGGCACCGTTGTTACGGCTCCCGCCTGCGACATCGACGTCTACACCACCATGGGCGTACGCGTACTCTCCGCCCGCGACAGCGCTGACCTCAGCCGTCTCGGTGGCGGTGTCTTCATCGTCACCGCCCGTCCCGTCAACGGCGGCGCCGCTTCCACCCTCAAGGTACACGTAAAGTAAAATAACCTGCCTATACCACAAGGGGCCACGGCTCCATCCCTCCCTCGGGAGCGATGGCCGTGGCCCTTTTATTTTACATCTTCCACATCTACGTCCGACAAGTCCGACTCGTCTGACCCGTCCGCCCCCTCTTACCTATCCCCTATAAACTCTAAACTTAAAAAAAAAATTTGCCAATGTGACAAAAACTACATTCAAAGGGGTATTTCGTGTTGTAACTTTGCACCGTCATGAAACACTCAAGCACATACCCCTTCCGCCGCTGGTACCGCAGGCCCCTCACCGTGAGGGAATCCGCCGTCATCGGCCTCCTCGAGCGCCGTCGCCGCCGCACAGGCCGCGTCAGCGTTGTCCTCACCGTATCAGCCGCCGAGCACGCCGCCATCAGCCGCCTGCTCCTACACTACGCCCTGTTCCTCAACAACCGTTGCTCCCTCTCCTGCATCATCCAGGTCGCCACCACAGGCGCAACGATGGCCGCAGGCCGCCTAACTCCTAACTCCACACTCCCAACTCCACACTGCACGCCCCGCCGACAAGTCCTCGAAGAGGACGTATCTGTTGTTAACCCCATGATAAGCAGCGCTTTGTGCTGCGTTCATGGGGTGCGGGGCTCCCCGCTACATGGCAAGCTCGGAGAGCTTGCGTCCGTGCGGCCGCAGAGGCGGCCGCCTAAACCATAAACCATAAACCTTAAACCGCGGGCAAAGCCCGCACACCGAGAACATTGACATTCTGATACAACCTCGCCTTGTGCTCCGTCCATGCGGAGCAGCAACGCCCAGTGCAGGCAGGGGGCAACACAGCGGAAACGGAGAGAAGCCGGCATCTCTCCGGCAGGATGCGCACACCCGTTGTGTTAGGTGATAGTCCCCGACGTCAGGGTTGCCTTGTGACCCGCATCGTGCCAAGCTCGGCCAGCACGCTCTCGCGCACAAAAACATACAGCCGCATGCCATAACTATACGCATGCGGCTGTTTTTGTTTCAGGCTGACGAAACGTCAGACGTTACTGGGGCGCTCCCTGGTATACGGTGTCGAGTGTATAGGAGGCGTCGGTGTTGGTGAAGGCTTTCACCATCGTCTCCACTGCGGCCTTTGCCTTGTTGGAGATGAAAGCGCCCGAGCCGTGGTTGAAGTAGCCGTTGGCCTCGTTGCCGGTGCCGGTCGAGCCGTTGTCCCAGATGAACATGCCGAAGCCGTTGTCATGGCCCGCCTTGCACACATACTCGAGGTAGTAGAGGCGGAAGAGCTCGTCGCGGCTGTTGGCACGCGTGGTGCAGCCGAATTCGCCTATATAGAGGCCCGTGCCGGCCTTGACATACTTGTCGGCGAGACGGCCGAACATGTTGCGCAGGTCGCCTTCGTCGCCGTAGGATGCCTTCTTGGATGCGTCGCCCGTGTGGCCCCATTCGGTAAACTTGGCCGTGAGGGTGAAGTCGTTCGGGTCGTAGTAGTGAACGGCTACGAGCAGGCGGTCATTGGCGCTGTCGGTCGGTTTCACGAAGTGCTCGAGAGTGAGGTCGGGGTTGGTGACATAGCCCGGTACGCCGAGGAAGCGGGTGGCGTTGTTGCCGCCGGTGGCGCGCACGGCGTCGACGAACACCTGGTTCCACTCGTTGAGCACGGCGTACTGCTTGCCGCCGTCCTTGCGGTTTTCGCCCCAGCCCCAGCCGCCGTCGTGGATCTCGTTGAAGCTCTCGAACATCAGGAACTGACCCTTGTCGGCGAAGCGCTGTGCTATCTGCGTCCACAGGGCCTTGATCTGCTCCTTGATGGAGGTGTTGAGGGCGGCGTCCTTGGCGGCGTCCTTGATGTTGAGCCAGTGGGCGGAGTTGGCGCCGTCGTGATGGATGTTGATTACAGCACGCAGGCCGGCGTTCTCGGCGTAGCCTACGACTTCGGCGATGCGGTCAAGCCATGCGGCGTTGATGGTGTAGTCGGGAGCCGCGCCGAACTGTCCCAGCCAGGTGACGGGGATACGCACCGACCTGATGCCGGCTTCGGCGAGCTTGTTGAAGAGCTCCTGCGTGGCGGCAGGGTTGCCCCATGCGGTCTCCGATGCCGTGCCGTTGCTGTTGGCGTCGAACTGGTTGCCAAGGTTCCATCCCAGGGCGAGAACGCGGGCGAAGTCCACGGAGCTGTCGACGTCGGTGAGGTCGGGAATGGGCGCAGGCTTTATTTCGCCGGCAGCCTGACGGATGGTGGCGTCGGCGGTGAGGTCGCCGGCCTTGAAGGTGATGACCGAGGTGCGCTCCTCGCTGCCCTCGTTGGCCTTGACGGCGAAAACGAAAGTGGCTATCTCGCCCTCGCGCGACGACGATACGCGGGTCACCCAGTCGGCGTCGGTCTTGCCTGTGGGCACGCGGCCCGATTTTACGGTAACGGTCACTTCGCCGCCTTCAGCTGCCACGATGTCGGGGCTGACGCTCTCGACGCTGATGTGGTTCTCGGTAGCCGGTTTGTCGGGGATGGGATCGGGCGTCGGCTCGTCGTCGGAGCATGCCCAGAGGCTGCCTGCGGCGAGCATCGCGGCGGCAGCGAGTCTGAATCTTTTGAACATAGAAGGTATTATAGAATGTAAGTATGTGCTTTTCATCAGTATGCAAAGGTAATACAAAAAGCTGAATGCCACAACCGGGTGCTCTTAAAACATCCTAAAATTAGGTATATGCGGTTATGAAATTTAGCTGTATCTTTGCAGTATCATTATGCGATTATGATTAAATCATCAGTCAGATATTCGATCTCCGACAGAGTGCGGGATATGATCGAGGACAACAATCAGATTCTGCTTGTCCTCAACCGCTTCCACATCCCATTCGGTTTCGGCGACCGCACCGTGGGCGATGTGTGCGATGAAAACGGCATAGACACCCCCACGTTTCTTGCCGTGGCCGACCTCATCAGCGGCCGGCGCTTCTCGGCCGACGGCGTGAAGCTGCCCACGCTCATGGCCTACCTGCGCGAAGCGCATTCCTACATTCTTGATTTCCGTCTGCCCGACATCCGCGAGACGCTTATCAGCGCCGTGCATCAGCCGTCGCTCGAGGATGTGGCGATGCACATAATAAAATTCTTCGACGAGTACATGGAGGAAGTGCGGGCCCATATGGACTACGAGGACAGCGTCGTGTTTCCCTACATCGAGGGGCTGCTGGAGGGCAATCCGGGCGACGGCTTCCACATAGCCGACTTCGCGTCCAAGCACGAAAGCGTGGTGTCCAAGCTCGACGAGCTCAAGGACATCTTCATGCAGCACTACTGCATGCCCAACACCCGTCTGCTCAACCGCGCGCTCTTCAACATATCGGCCTGCGGCGACGACCTTGTGACGCACTGCGAGATCGAAAACATGCTGCTCGTGCCTGCCGTGGAGTCCCTGGAGAGGGAAACACGCCGCGCCGCGCGCGACGGCCGCAATCGCCCCGCGGGTGCTACCGTCGCCGGCGGAGAGAAGCTGAGCGCCCGCGAGAAGGAAATCATCAGGCTGGTGGCGCACGGACTCGCCAACAAGGAGATAGCCGACAGGCTGTGCCTGTCGTTCCACACGGTCACGACCTACCGCAAGAACATCAGCTCCAAGCTCAACATCCACTCTACGGCCGCCCTTACCATCTATGCCATACTTCAGGGCATCGCAGACCCCAAGGATATAGAACTTAAGTGAAAATCTGAAATATACAACCCCTAAAAATGGGGTAGGAAGAAGCCCGGCATAAACCCGAATTTTGGGAATTGCCGGGCTTTCATGTCGATTGTAATTTTGCATCCGGAAAAACCAATACACTTATCGACATGAAAAAAATACCGATTATTCTGTCAGCCCTGCTCCTGTCCGCGATGTCTGCGGCAGCTGGTGAAACGGCTCTCAGGCTCTCGCTCCGCGACGGCTCGTCGGCCACGTATGTGTTGTCCGACCGTCCCGTGATTTCTTTCTCCGGAGAGCAGATGATGATTGAGTGCGACAACGCCTCGACAGCCTACAACCGTTCGGAGGTGACCTCTCTCGCATTCTTCACAAAAGGCACCACGGGCATTGCCGATGCGGCGATGACCGCCGATGTGCTGAGCTACGTCGGCGGCGAGTTCTCGGCACCGGGCTGCGAAATAGAAGTCTATACCATTGCCGGCGTGCGTGTGGCTTCCGCATTCGGGAGCCTCTCCGATTCCATCCTCGCTCCCGGCGCATATATAGTCCGTGCAGGACGCCAGACCCTCAAAATTGTAATCAGATAAAATTCTAGACAGATGAAAAAACATATACTCGCCTCTCTCTCCTTTCTTCTCTCCCTCACGGCAGCCGCACAGACCGAAGTGCTGCGTATCGAGCTCAACGACGGCACCGTTCAGACCGTGCCCGTCAGCGACATCCGCGAAATGACATTCGCAACCGAAGAAGCCGACCTCACGGAAGGATACACCGGACAGTTTCACGGCACCAACTCAGTAGTGGTGGGCGGTATGTTCACCTACACGGCCGACATCACCTACGACATCGTGAAGGGTGCCGACGGCACGCTCACGGTCAACGTGCCGACTTACTCGCTCGTCAACACCGTGATGGGCGACCTTACTCTCGGCGCCTACACTATCTCGGGCCTGACCTATGACGAGGCTAAGGGCGGGTTCTATCACGATTACGGCTCCGACGGCCTTCAGATGCACTTTACGGCCGTAAAGGACGGTACAACCTCGATGGATAAAGACTACGGTTTCAATCCCGGCAGCGAGATTACCGTCACGAAGGCTGCCGACGGCGGCATCAAGGTAGTCAACAAATTCAAGATGGGCGCCATGCCCTTTGAAATCATCGCCACTTTCGGGGGCACAAAATGAGGACTCAATACGTAGGTAGATTCTTTCAAGCGGCGGGAGCAGCGGCCGCCATGCTGCTGCTCCCGTCGTGCGAAGGGATAATGGCCGGAGTCTACGACGAGCCCGCCGACGGGGAGGAAGTACGCACGGCCGAGGGACAGCTTTATGTCGACGCCTCCGACTGGAGCATGTGGTACTACCTTGACCTCCCGGCCCTTGCGGAAAGCGTATCGGAGGATCCGGACTACAACACGTCATCGGCGTGGGTGCCTCTTGCCGTACCGACTCCGGAGGCTGCCGAAACTGCCGCTGCCCCGCAGCAGGGCACACCGGGTGTCTACACCTACTGGTACGACGTGTACGGTGCCGGTGTCTCGCGTTTCGAGTATCGGGCATGGGCACCGGCAGAACGGCAGCCCGAGCCTGAGAGGTGGAGCATAGCCGTGCACCGCAACAACCTGCGCACCAACGGAGGAGCCATAGCCCGCACGGACTGTGACGACATCGACGCGCTGCCGCTGACGCACCGGTACCTTGAGACGCTGGAGTTTTCCGCCGACGAGTGGAACGAGACCGACGTGTGGATCAATCAGGACCGTATGCTCGCGGGCATAATAGGCAACCAGGGCATAGAGATAAACCGCACGGGTTCTGCGTGGCTGAGGATAGACATTCCGCCCATGCCCCCGGCATTCACCGTTGACAGGTCGGTGCTGGTGCTGCGCCTCGCCGACGGCAGCTACGGCGCCCTGCAGCTGCGCGACTATCAGAGCGCGGCCGGTGTGAAGTGCTGCCTCACGATAAGCTACCGTTATCCAATAGTGTTCAAATGAAAATACGAATGATGCTTATTGGCGCCGCGGTGTGGGCCGCAGGCGCCCCGGCCGTCGCGGAGGACAGCATACCCGGCTACGACACCACGCTCCATGAGGTGGTCGTGACCGGCACGCGCGCGCCGCGTCTGCTCAAGGATGTTCCCGTGCAGACGCTGCTCATCAGCGCAAAGGACATACAGCGCACCGACGCCACCAACATAGAGGAGCTTCTGCGTCAGGAAATCCCCGGCATCGAGTTTTCCTACGCCATGAACCAGCAGAAGCACATGAATTTCGGCGGCTTCGGCGGTCAGGGTGTGCTGTTCCTTGTCAACGGCGAGCGCCTGGCCGGAGAAACCATGGACGACGTGGACTTCAACCGCCTCGGCATGTCGGGTGTGGAGCGCATCGAGATAGTCCGCGGCGCGTCGAGCGCCATCTACGGCTCCAATGCCGGGGGAGGCGTCATAAACATCATCACGCGCGACGCCGTGCGGCCCTGGGCCGTGAGCGCCGGAGCTCGCCTCGGCAGCCACGGCGAACAGCGCTACAACCTCACCGTGTCGAACCGTTACAAGATACTGCGTAATACGTTTTCAGGCACTTTCCACGACGTCGACAACTACGACGTAAAGAGCGCGCCCGACCCCGTGACGCGTGTGTTCACCACCGTCTACGGCAGCCGTACGTGGGATTTCAAGGAGCAGCTGACGCTGGAACCTGCCGAGGGGCTGAAGCTCACCGCCCGCGCTGGCTACTATTTCCGCCAGCTCGCAAGAGTCTACGACACCCCCGAGCGCTACCGCGACTATTCGGGTGGCCTTAAGGCGCGCTGGAACATCGGCACGGCCGACCGCGTGGAGCTGGCCTATGCTTTCGACCAGTACGACAAATCGGACTATCATCGCCTCACGGGCCTGGACGTGCGCAGCTACAGCAATGTGCAGAACTCGCTGCGCGGCCTGTATACCCACACGGCCGCCTGCGGCGACGTGCTGACCGTCGGCGCCGACTATGTGCGCGACTATCTCATGAACACGCGCCTGGACGGCCGGGAGCGCCGCCAGGATAACGCCGACGCGTTCGTGCAGTACGACCGGATTTTCGACGACCGGTGGGAGGCCGTGGGCGTGGTGCGCTACGACTGGTTCTCGCAGGGACATGTGTCGCGTGTCACACCGAAGCTCTCGGTGCGCTACCGTCCGGCTCCGCGGCTGAATCTCCGTTTCTCGTACGGCATGGGTTTCCGCGCCCCATCGCTCAAGGAGAGGTTCTACGACTTCGATATGGCAGGCATATGGATTGTAAAGGGCAACCCGTCGCTCAAGCCCGAGACGAGCCACAACATCAACATCTCGGCCGACTATACCAAGCGTAATTATAACTTCACCGTCACGGCGTTCTATAACCGTGTCACCGACAAAATCACCACCGGGCTGCCGTACGCACAGCCCGACGACCCCAGGCAGCTCTATCTCGACTATGTCAATCTTGACGGCTACAGCATCATGGGCACAGACATCACTCTGCAGGGACGCTGGAACAACGGCATCGCGGCAAAGATTTCCTACTCGTACAATCATGAACGGACGGCACGCGACCGCGACGGCAACCGGGCCAACAACCAGTATATGCCCGCGAGGCCGCACTCGCTGACGGCAAGAGCCGACTGGACTCATGAATTTTCAAGGAAATACAGCCTCACGGCGGGCATCAACGGCCGCTTCCTGTCGGCTGTCGTGAACCACGAGTACAAGGACTATTATGATATAAACGCCGGCACCGTCCGTGTGCGCTATCCGGCGTACACCATCTGGCGCCTGTCGTGCTCGCAGATGTTCTTCGGCAAGGCCCGGCTGACTCTTGCGCTCGACAATATATTCAACTATCGTCCCAAGTATTATTACCTTAACGCTCCGCTGACCGACGGCATCGCATTCACCGCCGGTGTCAGCATAGACCTCAACTGATTATGGAAAAGAAAAGACCTACTTATTTCGGAAAGGCGGTGGCCTCGTTTCTGCTGGTGCTTCTCACCATGCCGCTGGGCCACGCGCTGATGATAATAATGGAACACACGATGAGCCCCGGCGTGCTTCATGTGAGCGCGTTCGCCATGGGCTTCGCGGGGATGCTGCTGGCCGTTGCCGGCATATTTGTCCGCGGCGATCTGAAGCAGACACTGTGCGGCCTGTTCGGCGGCTTGCTGTTCTGGACCGGCTGGGTGGAGTTCCTGTTTCAGTACTACGCCGACCGCTTCGGGATGCAGCCGTATGTCGACGAGCTGACGGGTAAGGTGACGCAGCCTGAGTACCTGATAATGCCGGCGTCGTTCGGCTTCATGATGATGTTCATGCTGCTTTATCTGTTCAGCATACGTTCGGGGTGCAATTTCTTCAACTGGTGGCAGAAGCGTCTGCTCGGCAGCCGACGCGACACCGTGGTGGCCGCCCGTCCGATGACGCGCCACACGTCGCTTGTCACGTTCATGGAGCTGAACATGATGATGTGGGCGTGCTATGTGGTGCTGATGTTCTGCTACGACACCAACTTCCTGGGCGACACGCACCCCGTGACAATCGGGCTTGCAATCCTATGCCTGGTAGGCTCGGCATTCATTTTCATCAAGCAGACACGCCTGGCCTCGTGGGGCGCCAACATACGCATGGCGATAGCCACGGTGCTGGTGTTCTGGACTTTCGTGGAGATACTGGGGCACATAGGCCTGCTTGACGAGATATGGGTGGCTCCGATGGAGCATGTAGTGGAGATGTGTGTGCTGCTCGCGGCCTTCATCGGTCTGGGTGCCTACACGCTTTATGCCTCTTTCCGCCGATGACCGACCGGCGCCGACAGCACCGCATCTCGTCGCTGGCGGCCGTAGTGCTGTTAGCGGTGTTCTGCCTTTCGGGTCTCGTCCTGAACCACCGGAGCCTGACCGAGAGTGTGGATGTGCCGTCGTGGCTTCTCACTCCGTACTATACGCACGCGAGCTGGGACCGCGGCCTTATGCGCGGCACTTGCGAAGTGGGCGACAGCGTCGTGATTTACGGCGCGTCCGGCATGTGGCGCTGCGACAGACATGGCGCCGCCGTCGCCGACTTCAACGCAGGGCTGCCGGCGAACTCCTCCGCGCGGCATATAATCAGTATGGAAAAGCGCGAGGACGGCACGCTGCTGGCTCTCGCGCCCGGCGCGCTCTACGCCATGCCCCGGGGCAGCCGCGTGTGGCGTCGGATGCCGCTGACGTCGGACGAACGATTCTCCGACATGACTCTTGCGGGCGACAGCGTTGTCGTTACGGGCAGGTCACATGTGTATGTGTCGGCCGGGGGTGCCTCGGGGCCGTTCCGCCGCATAGCCCTCGGCGCGCCGCAGGAGGAAGGCTTCGGGCGGCCTACGCTGTTCCGTACCGTATGGATGCTGCACAGCGGCGAGCTGTTCGGTCTGCCGGGACGTCTGATAGTTGACTGCGTAGCGCTGGTATTCTTGCTGTTAGCCGTTACAGGGCTGCTGATGTGGATGCTTCGCCGCCGCATATCACGTAAGCGGGCCGGAGGCCTGCCGCCCGGCGCCGACGGGCGTCGCTACGGACGCAACTTGCAACTGCACAGGCGGGTAGGCGTCGCCACGATAGTCCTGACGGTGCTGGTGGCGTTCAGCGGATGGCTGCTGCGGCCTCCGTTTCTTGTGGCGCTCGTGAATGTGCGTACGGCGGCGGTGCCGGGTACGGCGTTGGACTCCGACAATCCCTGGCACGACAAGCTTCGCGCTTTGCGCCGGGACAGCCGGGTCGGGTGGATTCTGCACACATCGGAGGGATTTTTCTCGCTCGACTCGCTTGCGGGCGTGCCGGAGCGTATGGAGAGTGCGCCGCCGGTGAGCGTTATGGGGCTGAATGTGTTCCGTCTGGGCGATGACGGGGAGTGGATAGTCGGTTCGTTCTCGGGACTTTACAGATGGAATCCGGCAACGGGCTCGACTGTCGACCGGTTCACGGGCGAGAAGGCTCCCGAGGGTCCGCAGCCGCCGTTCGGCAACAAGGCTGTGGCCGGTTATTCCACGCATTTCGGGGACAGCGCGGTGGTGGTGCTGTACGACCGCGGAACGGATGCGGTGCCGCAGCCGGAGAGTCTGAGACGTATGCCGATGTCGCTGTGGCAGTACGCTCTGGAAGCGCATACGGGGCGCCTTTTCTTCGGCAACATCGCCACATGGTTCTATGTGCTGCTGGCTGGCGCGGTGATTCTGTGGTCGGTCTTTACGGGGTATAGGAGGAGGTAGTTAGGAGTGTGGAGTTAGGAGTTAGGAGTTTAGCCCGCCCCTCCGGGGCTTTGCCTTGTAGGACATCTCTGCCACGCGTTGCGCTTCGCTTCACGCGTGGTTAATCATGGGCTCGCGCGTCCCGCGCTCTTTCTTATTTGAGTTGATAGGGGAGGGGCGGTGGCTTAAATTACAGGCGGTTGAGGATGCCCATGAAGAGGATGGTGCCGGTGCTTTTCTCTATGATGAAGAAGCCGAAGGGACGGTCGAGGACGAGCTCGAAACCGGGACCTGCGGCTGTCTCGCCGCCGGAGACTGTGACTGCGGCGGCTTCGGCGCCGTCTTCGTCGACGCGAATCTCGCAGGCGTGTTTTATACGGCTGATGTAGGACGCCTGGTCGCTGATCGCCGAGAAATCGGCGCTCCCGGGATTGAATGCGTCGGTAATGCCAAGCGACTTGTAGGCCTCCTCCATGTACATGCGGGAAGCGACGGTGAATCGCGGCATCGTCAGCGTCAAATCAATATTCGCAGCAGTCATCGGCCGGTTGACGAGCTCAATAATGTGCGTCATGGCCGGAATGATGCTCTGACCTTCGGGGGGCAGCACGACGCCCATCCAGTAGGCTTTGTTGCCGAACGGGAGTGCTGCGAATTTCACGCCTTCATTTTCGCCGTAGGCCGCACGCATTTCGCCGTGCATCATGGGCGCGGAAACCGCGGTGCCGTCGGCGCAGGTGAAGGTGCCGGGACGGGTATCTTCTTTTTTGAATTTTTCGGCCCATGTGGCCTTGAAATACGCGGCGTTGGCAATCATGTATCTGTCGGCGACATCGTCTGGGCTGAGCATATCGCGGATGATGCCCTCGGTGGCCTTTTCGGCCCAGGCATTCACGGCTGCGGATGCTGCGGGTTTGTCGTCCGGGTCGTAGGAGGCGGTGGAGGCATTGTAAGAGTCGGCCAGAAGTTGGCTGAATGCGGTCTTAATCTCGTAGTTGCGTGCGTACCACAGCGAGTTGGCAAGACGCACCTTTGCTTTGCTGTCGGTTAGGGGCAGATCGCGGAGTAGCTTTGTGTTCAGACTGTTGAGAGCTGACAGCGATGCGTCGGGACACAGGGCGTCCTGCATCTGACGCAGTGTGTTGCCGCCGGCGCCGTTGGCGGCCATAGACAGTGCCATGCCGGTGCTCAGCGGCGAGAATACCACATTCTCGGTTTCCACGCCGTCGAGTTGCGCGAGTGTCTTGCAAGCCAGTGTGTTCATGGCCTTGGCGCAGGTCGCCTCGTCGGCTGTGAGCTGTATGTCGATGGCTTTGCTGCCATTGTCGCCATTGTCGCCGCCCGGCTCGTCGGAGCAGGCGGCGAGGAGGGGAAGAAAGAGAGGTAAGAGATATTTTTTCATGTACAATTCGGATTATCAGTATTGAAAATATAGATAAATTAGGCTCTATTCCTTCTTTTCGATTTTAAAATAATTAAAGTCCTTATCATAGTCATAGGGGTCAGGATTAAAAAATCCAACTTTGAAATAACCATTGTCTGTGCCATTCCAGCCCCAATTTATATGATTGTAATCGCCTGAAACAACTGTATACGAATCAATTACTTCCCAGTATATGGTTGTGCTATTAATGGGCCTTCTTGCTGTAGTTACCGTAGTTCTTTCAATTTTATATCCATCAATTATAAAGGAATGTCCTGAATTACCTGCTGATCGATGGGCCGAGACATATAATATGCCATCACCTATTATCGACGAAGCTTTCGGCTTACTATAGTCCATATCAGAGATAGTTAAATTTTTACATATGCTTTTTGCCGTATTTCTGACAGTATTTGAATAAGTACTAGTTCCATCATCTTTCAGAATGCTATTATTAAGCAAACCTATTTCATAACATAATCGTGCTAATTCAACATGGCATGGGGCCTCCATCATACTTCCGCAAGCATCATATCCATATTTAATAACGCTACTCTTTTTATGTTCCTTTATTAACTCCCAATTAATTGATAAAACATTGCCGTCTTTCGTTACAAATGACTTTGGCTCTTCAAAATAACTTAAAGCTAAAACAAGAGCTATATTTCCGCAGCCGGCATATCCGTTTGAGAAGTACATTCCTTCAGGGAAATGTTGTCCCCAGGCAAAATCTACACGAGGGCCTACTATTTCCTCAGATACAGAATGTGTCGTCTTGTATTCATAATTAATATCATAAATAGGACGAATGATAGTAGTGCTGTCTATTGGATGGAAATTGCCTCCGATAGAGCGACTTTTCAGTGCGTTAAAGAACATTTTAGCACCCGGATTCTCGATGCTGTCGATGTCCTCAATGTTGCCGGCTTCTGTTACAGCTAAGACCGGTTGTACCTGTCTGTCGGCTGCAATGACAGCATAGCCACCGTTATCTTCAAGATTGACGACATAGAAAGTTGTGTCACCGGATGCACTGCGTCCAAGTCCATCAGTGCCATAGACGTTTACGTCCTTGACTATCGGGAGTGCGCGCGACATGCCGTAGAAACTTGTAAATGCCTCTATAGCGCATGCCTTGGCTTCTTCGGGAGTGCGTGTTCCGGTGAGGGCTGTTTGTTCGTCTTTGATGCTCTGCGTCGGCATTTGTGGCTCGTCTGTCTGCGAGCAAGCCCACATAACGGCAGCGACAATTACAATAAAGAGGTTTCTTTTCATGAGTAAAATTTTATGGAATGGTTAAGTTTTTCAATTCAATATGTGAGGTCAAGATAGCCTGCGAACACTCCGTGGGTGGCAGTATGGCAGCATATATAGTAGATGCCTGGAGTGAGATCTACTTCAAGTTCGGGCGAGTACACGACGAAGCTGCGCTCGAATCCGTTGGAATCGCTTATCGTCACATCCATAGGAAGGATTTCCGTTTCCGATGTGAATAGAAGAATGCCGTCCTCATAGCTGCACAGAATCTCGGCGGATGACGGTTTGGAAGGACGTGTGGTTGGTGGTGTTTGCTTTAGTTTTGTTTTAGTACCTGTATTCGATGTTTGCCCGATGACAAAGGTACAGCTAAAAAGTAATAGCAAGAGTGTGACAAAGTGTTTCATTGAGTGCTATTTTTTGTTAAGGTTCGTACTACAAATTTATATCTTTTCTGCGAGGTATTTCTAATTTCGGTAGTAAAATAATCTATCCGAGTTGCCGTGTATATGTCTATGTATCAGCGTTTTACTATCCAATGGCCGATCTAAAATCTATCTGCTCGTAAATGGCTGAGTATTAGCGCGTTGTGCAAGTAGCTGGGGATTAAGCAATTAGGGCGCGGTGCTTTCAGCCTCCGGGGCAGATATTTTAGGTGGAATTCTTACGCCGGGCAGCAGGCGCCCGGGGAAACAAGATTTATGGTTCACGGCCATGGCTTGCGTCAGTGCCCATGAACAGCAGATAGGGCGCCTACACGACAGCTTCCCTATCTTTTACCGAATTGCCTCTAAAAATATTCAAGATATAGATCCTTGCGATATGAGTCGAGCTGTTCTATTCTTTTTTTGAGTTTGGCTTTGCGATTGTAGACAGCTTCGATGCGTATGCCGAATAACACGCTGATGGCCCGTGAATCAAGGCCGACGGTGAGATAAAGGAAAAGCAATTTGTCGTCGTCGGATGCGGATGGCATATCTTCGTTGAAATTGCAGAGAATATCTGATTTGTGACGGTTTACCGTATCGCAGAGACGATTGACGGTAGAAGAATCTTTTCTGAATCTTTCGATTAATTCCTCCACACGCCTGTATATGGCCATTTTTTCGCTTGCAGAGCCTTGCGGCCGATAATACTCACCGCACAGCTGATTAAGCAATCCGAATCTATCGGCTAATATGTCGTTGATTTCTTTTTTCAGGGCATTTTCTCGGCTTCTGCCTTGCTCGTTATTATCTGCTATGGTCTGTTGATGAATTTTTATAGAATCGGTCAGCGATTGTATAAGCTGTATATTTTCATTCCGCTGCTTTCGATGCAGGATGAAGCGCTGACGTAAGATTATCGAACCAAGAACCGCAAGCACCAAAATAAAAATCAATATCGCGCGATAGCCAATTCTTTCAGTCTGCATCTTGTGCTTCAGTTCGGCATCACGGTGTGAGTAAAAGGTGGCAATTTGCTGATTGGCGTTTTCTCTCATTATGCTACCTAATATGCTGTCGTTATAAAAAAAATCTTTTAACAACAGATTATAGGCAGTTTTGTAATCCCTATCGGCTGCCGCAATTCTAAAGCCGAGCGAACTCTTGAAATCAGGGTCTTGCATTTCGTCATAATATGCTTTTGCCTCCTCTTTTTTGCCAAGCCGTAGACATGCAAGTCCTATATGATGGATTACTCTGTCATTTTCAAAGCCATAAAAATCCTTAATATAACATAATGCATTATAAGCGGAGTCGTTGTTGTTTAGGTTAAGATAATTGATAGCCTTTACTCTCAAAGCGCTTGCAATCAACAGACTATCATCCTTTTTTATTGCCCGCCGAAGCGCTCTGTCGGCATATATCAGAGAGGAATCATAGCTGAACGTAGAACCAAAGTGTACCGCCAAATCGCACAAGGCGTAGTTGATATAAAGTGAGTCGCCGTAGCGGCAGAAACTGTCGTAAGACAAGCGGCTGTAGCGCAGCGCGTTCTGCTGGCTGTAAATGTCGTTGAATACATCGGCGAGATAACGGTAGATAAGCCCGAGGTAGAGATTGTCACCGAGTTCCTTTCCTAATTCCTCAGCCAAGAGGAGACTGTTCACGGCATCGCCATACTTCTTGTTCTTGCAGCAGTTCAGTCCTGTAAGGTAGTGGTATATCATGCGATCTCTCACGGTACCGTTTTCGTCGGCACCATAGAATTGGCCGGCCAGGGCCAGCAGAGAGTCGTCGGCGGTCTCCCATTGGAGCTTGTTGCCTGCCCATGCCCGGTAGAGAGCCGCGCGGGCGCGTTCATGGCTCCCCGTGGCGTTGACATTCCGGGCTATGAGCAGGGCGCTGTCCGGGTGTGTCTGCATCAGGGAGGCGGCGCGGTCGAGTTCGGTCTGTGCGCGACGTCCGCTACAGGCTGCCAAAAGGGATAAGACGAGAACTATTATTAAAAGATTGCGCATTATTTACATATGAGGAAGCCCTTTCGGGCATGAAGCATTGTGAGATGGCTTGGGGCTTATGGTCGCAAAGTTAGGTGATTATTGTGATTGATGCAATTATTTTCTTGGAAAATGGGATAAGTTGTTGCGTAAAATCCGCGTAAAGCCCGCCCCTCCGGGGCTTTGCGTCGTAGGGCATCTCTGCCCCGCGTTGCGCTGCGCTCCACGCGGGGTTAATCATGGACCCGCGCGTCCCGCGCTCTTTCTTTTTTGAGTTTATAGTTTATAGGTAAGAGGGGGCTTCTGAGGATGCGGGCGCGATATATCGCGCCCCTACAATTTACTTGTAATCAATTGTTTGTATTTTGATGCGCGGGGGTGTGTGAATTACAGGCGGAGTACAAAGTCGGGGCCGTCGCAGCGCTTGCCGTCGAAATAGAATTTGCGCTTTACGTCAAGGCCATTGATTTTTGCGTCATAATATATGTCGATGTCGCGCGTTCCGATATGGAGGATACACCCCTCGTGTCGGGCTGCGCCGTCGAATTCGCCTATTTTAAGGTATTCACCGTCAAGCAATATCACGCCGTACCAGTAGGGCAGGTAATAACGGCCTGAATTGACTACTTCCATGGGGTAAGTTTTATCCTTATATGTGACGCTTATCTCTTCTCCGAGTATGTTGCCGGGCACTGATTCGTCGAGCAGATTTTGTCCGGATGCGTTTACCACTTTTACGGTGAAGTTGACAGGGACATAGTCATAAATCACATCGCCGCCGGGCTCGTCGGAGCATGCGGCGAGGAGGAGGGGGAGAAGAAGGAGATATTTTTTCATGATGATAGTTTTATGTCTATTATAATGATTGGGTTATCTGAAAAGACTGCATGGGCGGTGTGGAAAAAAAGTTACCAGCTGAGGCGCAGTCCTATGGGAAGGTTGAATACCGTGGAATTTTCCTGCCAGTAGGTGGGAAGGGCGGACCGGTTGTTGAAGTTGTATCTTATGCCGGGTTCTGCAAACAGTCCTACGGTGGGGGTGATGGAGTATTGCAGGCCGAGGCCGAATGACAGCGAGAACTGTGTCCTTGCTGACAATGAGGGCAACATGTACGGCTCGACATTTCCCTTTGTCACGGAAGTGGAGAGGGAGTTGCCGACGGGGAAGTCGACAGCGGCTCCGGCCGCGGCATACAGCGAGAAGCGCGATTTGCCGACGAGCCTGCAATTCAGCTTCAGCGGCACGCCTATGTAGCTTGTGCGGTAGCGCTGTGCAGCCTCGAATTTCTTGCCGGTGTAGTCAATACCAGTGCGCAGGAGCGTGTAGCTGATACCGGATTCAAGGCTCAGACGGTCGGTGAGCTGCCGGCTGACAGCTATTCCCACAGTTATCGGCATTTCATGGCTGACGTTGCGCCGCGAACGTGCAATATCCTCAACTATCTCAGGCGGCGGTTTGGGGCCGGGGTCGCTGTCAGAGGCAAGGTCATCTCCGATACCCCTGAGGTCGGGCAATTTTCCGTTCAGCCCGTAAATGGCGCCAACATTCCATCCTGTGTGTTTCTTTGGCGGAATGGGCAGGGCAGTTGTAACGGGCTCGGTCAAAGGCTCTTTTCGGGGTGTCTCGGGCGCCGATTCGTTCTGTGAGACAGGCTGGGGGGGTTCTTCCACGAATGGGAGCGTATCAGCGGGAACGGGAACGAGAACTTCCGCAACAGCCGGCTTTTCAACAGCTTCCGCTGTATGGCGGCGGATATATTCAACGGCTGTGACAGTGTCGGCCGACTCCCGGTTTTTCGCTGTGTCGGCGGCTACTACCGGGGCTTCTGCGGCAATGCGGACGTGGGGCGTGTCGGGCATATCAAGGCTATCGCGCCGACTGTGGGGCGACAGGAGCCACCATCCGGCCAACGCGCAGAGCAACAACACAATGACCGCGCCGGATTTTTTCTCAAGAATCATCTTGCGCAGCAATACCTTTGCGTGGTAGAGCTGCGATGACGACGAGTGCGGCGCTATACCGAGAAGGCGCCCTATCTCCTTGTGGCTCTTGTGCTCCAGCACGGCAAGCTTGAAGATGTTGCGGTAGCCGTCGGGCAGGCGGTTGACGATTTCTTCCAGTTCTTCGTAGGTCAGTATTTCTTCCAGCTCCGGCACCTCCGGCAGCTCCATGTCTTCGTCGAGGACGGTAGTAAGGTCGATCCGGCTAAGGTAGTTCAGGGATAGGTTCTTCATTATGGTCCCCATCCAGTATTCGAGTCTGTCGGGCTGCCGAACCTCCTCCATGTGGGTGAAAACGACGACGAAGCCGTCGTGCAGGATATCTTCGGCGGCGGCTTCGTCGCTGACATATCGGTGTATCAGGCGCATCATCTTGGGGGCATAGCGACGGTATAGGGCGGCCATCGCCGATTTGTCGCCGGCGGCACATTGCTCTATGATGCTCCTGTTGTCCATGTCTTATATTAGCATGATGGAAGATATGGCGAAAGACTGCATGGGAGTTTATAGTTGGGAGTTAGGAGTTGGGAGTTAGGAGTGTGGAGTTTGCCCGCCCCTCCGGGGCTTTGCCACGCCCCGCGTTGCGCTGCGCTCCACGCGGGGTTAATCATGGACCCGCGCGTCCCGCGCTTTTTTATTTTTATGGGAGTTCGAGTATGTAGGCGGGGGAGGGTGGTGCGTCGGTGACGGTCTCGCCGTCGCCCTGGGAGGTGGGCTGGACGTAGATGTGGAGAAGGACGGTCTTTGCGATGTTCATGGTTTTGGTTGTAGGTTTTTTCCTTTAAAATAATTGCAGACGGCGGCTCGCAGGCGCTCCATCGCTTCCGGTCGGGATGAGGGAGGAGGCGTGCCGGGTGTGTCGACGGCGAGGACGGGGAATGGCGGGATGCCTTCAACGCTTCCGGCCACGGCGAGCACCGGGATGCCCCTGCGGGCGGCAAGCTCGGCGACAGCGGCCACCACCTTGCCCGCGCCGGTCTGGCGGTCGATGCGTCCTTCGCCCGTGATTATGAGCGAGGCCGAGGCGAGGTCGCGGGCGTAGATGTCGAGCATATACTGCGCACCGCTGCGCGTGTCGGCGCCGAGGACGGTGGCGAGGGCGTGACCGATGCCTCCTCCGGCGCCGTCGATGGCCGAGGAACGTCCCGGCGCGACGATGCGGCTCCAGTGGAGCATGGCGCTCCGGAGCAAGGGCAGTTCGTCGGCGGTGAATCCCTTCTGCGGGGCGAAGTCAAGGGCAGACAGGGCTACTCCGGAGGATGGTACGAGCGAGGCGTGCACGTCGGAGAGTGCCGTTATGCGGGCGCCGAGGCCGACGGACGGCAGTTCGGTCCGCGCCACCAGCGGCAGCAGGCGGGGCGTAAGCGGCGTGTCGATAAGCCGGCCGTCGGCGTCGTAGGCTTTCAGGCCGAGGGCCTGGAGCATCCCGGCGCCACCGTCGCAGCAGGCGGTGCCTCCGATGGCAGCCAGCACGTGGCTATGGGTGCGTAAGGCCAAAGCAATGGCGCGGCCGAAAGCGTAGCTGCTGCGGAGCATGGGCGCCGCGTTGCCGAAGCATTGCGGGCCGATGCAGGCGTGGGATTCCACTACGGCGCAGTCGGGCGGCAGACGGTCGGCGAGCAATTCGGCGGTGCCGTCGCCGCCGTCGGCCATAGGGCACAGCTGAATGGCGTCGCGGACGCCGGCCTCCCGCAAACCAAGCGCTATAGCCATGGCCGCGTCGGTGGCGTCCATGGTGCCTTTGAATTTGTCGGGAGCGATTACAATCATGCACAAATTTAGTGAAAATTCAGCATCCGGGGCTATGAATTGTAATGAAAAGATGCGTTGCTGCCCGAGGAACAACTATTTCAGCAGTTCCCTGCCGTTACCTCCATCTTCAAGCACACTCATCTGATGGATGGCAATCTGATTTAGTTTTATCAGCCTCTCCTGTTGCGGGATTCCTTGTTCGATAAATACCGCATTGAGATTCTCCATATTGGAAAGACATATCAGCTCATTGACAGAGGCGTAATCGCGGATGTTCCCTTTGAGGTCGGGATTGGCGTCACGCCATTGTTTTGCTGTCAGTCCGAAAAGCGCCATATTGAGCACGTCAGCTTCACTGGCATAAATAATGCTTGCCTGAGCTTTTGTAATCTCGGCGGGAATGAGATTGTGCATGATAGAATCAGTGTGGATTCGGTAGTTTATCTTGGACAGCTCTCGTTTTGCCGACCAGCCGAGTTGTTTCTGCTCTTCTTCCTTCAGGCGCTGAAACTCTTTGACAAGGTAAAGTTCAAACTCGACAGATACCCAGCTTGCAAACTTGAATGCAATGTCTCGCTGGGCGTAGGTTCCTCCGTCACGGCCCAATTTATTGATAATTCCGATTGCCCCTGTCAATTCAATCCAGCGGCTTGGACTCATTGTGAAGGAATTAGAGCCGGCCTCTCTCATAATGGGGTCGAATTCGACCCTATTAAAATCCGGATTGTTCAGCGACTCCCATAAACCGAGATATTCAAGGGTGTTCTTAACCCTCATCCAATTCTTTACAACGTCTTTAGGTTCAACAGGATTCTTCTGACGGGCAATGTCAGTAATACAGATGAAGTCTATGCCGTTTTTGGCAAGAGTTCTGATTGTTGTGTCTTTTACATGTAATTTAGCCATTCGGTTCCCTCTGTTGAATTTGTCGGTGTGCGATTACAATCATGCACAAATTTAGTGAAAATTCAGCATCCGGGGCTATGAATTGTAATGAAAAATGTGTAATTTCGCAGCAAATAATCCATACCCACAATCATGAGACTTAACGTCAGACTGCTCGTAGCGAGCGCGCTCGCGGCCATGTGCTTCACTCCGGCCGCGGCAGAGAAACTTGTAATGCTTCACACCAATGACACGCACTCGCAGATCGACCCCTTCGAGGAGGACGACCTGGGCGGCGTGGCACGGCGCAAAGTGCTTATAGACAGCGTGCGGGCAGCCGAGCCGCACGTGCTGCTGATAGACGCCGGCGATGCCGTGCAGGGAAGCCTGTTCTTCACGCTCTTCGGCGGCGAGGTGGAGGAGCGTCTGCTCAACGCTCTGGATTATGACATCCGCATTCTGGGCAACCATGAGTTTGACAACGGCATAGACAGCATAGGGCACTGGATGCGTATGAGCAACGCCGACCTTATATCGACCAACTACGACATGCGCGGCGCTCGCATTGGCGAAATCTTCAAGCCTTACACCATCAAGCGTGTGGGCGACCGCCGCATAGGCTTCATCGGCATAAACCGTGACCCCGAGGGCCTGGCGCGAGTGGGGACCTACGACGGCGTGAAGTACAAGGACGCCATAGAGGCCGCCAACGCCGCGGCGTGGTGGCTGAAAAACGTCGAGCATGTGGATGCGGTGGTGGCCGTGACCCACATAGGCTACAAGGTGGCCGACGACATCGACGACGTGACCCTGGCCCGGAAGTCGCGCGACATTGACGTGATAATAGGCGGACACAGCCACACTACCATAGACCCCGCCACGAAGGAGGGCCGCGAGATGGGCCACGTGGTGAACGCCGCCGGCGACACCGTGCTGATAGCGCAGACGGGCAAGGGCGCCCGTAATCTCGGAGTGGTGGAGATAGACCTGGAGACGCTCAAGCCTACGTCGCGCTACCTGAAGGTGGACAAGCGGCTCGATGCGCGAGTGGACCGTGACCTGACGGCTGTGATAGACGCATTCCGCACCGGGGTAGACTCGCTCAACGCCGTGCGCGTGGCTACGTCGGCCGTGCCTCTGGAGCAGGGCAGCCCCGAGCTGCTGAACTACGTCAGCGACTTCGTGCTGGAGCGCGGCCGTGAGCTCGTGCCGGACGGCAAGGTGGACCTGGCGATGATGAACCGCGGCGGCCTACGCCGTTCGCTGCCTAAGGGCGACATCTCGGAAGGACAGATAATAATGATGATGCCATTCTACAACTATATAGACGTGATAGACATCAAGGGCTCCGACCTGCTGGACGCCTTCGACGTGACGGCCGTGGCCGGCGGGCAGGGCATAAGCAGCAACGTGCGGTACACCGCTAACCCTAAAGCCAAGAAAGCCTCGAACATCACCATCGACGGCAAGCCCATAGACCCGAACCGCACCTACAGGCTCGCCACCATCGACTATCTGAGCAACGGCGGCGACTACATGAAACCCCTCACCAAAGGCAAACGCGTGGCGCAGAGCCCGAACGTGATATACTATGACCTCATGGACTACATGCGTGCTGAGAAGGGCGAGATACGTCCTTCGTCGGAGAAACGAGTGAAGGTGGTACGTTGAACATTCTTAAACAGCCTCTAAATTGAAAAAGCGATTTCTGATTTCGGCAATGGCGCTGACGGCGGCGGCCCTGATAGGTGTGGCCGTGCGTCCGACGCTTGTGGCACGTTCCAATACCCGCGCGTGCGAGCGCTGGGTCGACTCCGTGTATGGTACGCTGACTGAACGTCAGCGCGTGGCCCAGCTGTTCTGTCCCAAGATAAATCCGCGCAGCGCCGACGCCCGCCAGACGGCGTTGCGCTATGTGGAGGCCGGCGTGGGCGGTCTGCTATTCTCGGAGGGCTCGCTGGCGCAGTACGCCTCGCTCACCAACTACGCGCAGGAGCACAGCCGCGTGCCGCTGCTGATGACCTTCGACGGCGAGTGGGGCCTCTCGATGCGTATCAAGAACACACCGCGCTTTCCGCGCAACATGGGTCTCGGCGCAGTGGCCGACCCGCGGCTGCTGTATCAGTACGGCCGCGAGATGGCGCGTGAGTGCCGCCTGGCAGGCATACAGGTGAACTTCGCTCCGGACGCCGACGTGAATTCCAATCCGGCCAATCCTGTGATAGGCCAGCGCTCGTTCGGCGAGAACCCCGCCAGGGTGGCCGCGCTGGTGTCGGCTTACTCGCAGGGTCTGGAGGACGGCGGCGTGCAGGCCGTGGCAAAGCACTTCCCGGGTCACGGCGACACTTCCACCGACTCGCACAAGACCGTCACCACCGTGAGCCACGACCGCGCGACTCTCGACAGCGTGGACCTCGTGCCCTTCCGCCGCTTCATCAAAGACGGCTATTCGGGCGTGATGGTGGGTCATCTCACCACGCCGGCGCTTGACGCCTCGGGACGCCCGGCGTCGCTGTCGCACTCCATCACCACCGGTCTGCTGCGCGACAAGATGGGCTTCGAGGGACTGATATATACCGACGCTCTCGGCATGAAGGGCGCCATCGTGGCGGGCAAGAACAACTGCATCCTGGCGGTGCAGGCCGGCGCCGACGTGCTCCTGTCCGAGCCCTCCACCATAAAGGACATTGACGCCGTGTGCGCGGCCGTGAAAGCCGGCACCATCAGCAAGGCCACCATAGAGGAGAGCTGCAAGCGCGTGCTGCGCTACAAGTATCTGCTCGGCCTCAGCCGTCGCCTGCATGTGCAGGAGGATGCTGCGAAGCTGGAGGCTTCGATAAACTCGCCGCAGGCCGACCGAGTGAACCGTCTGCTGACTGCGGCCTCAATGACCGTGCTCACCAACAAGCACAACATGCTTCCCCTGGGCGACCTTGACAAGAGTACGATAGCGGTGGTGAGCATAGGCGCTCCCGCCGAGAATGAGTTCGCCGAGATGTGCTCGCGCTATGCCCGCGTGGAGTGCTTCTCCGTGACGGCCGAACATCCGATGACGTCGGCGACGGCGAACCGGATAGGGCGCCACGACATAGTGGTGATGGCGGCGTTCACCGACAAGCCCTGGGCACGACAGGCTGCGGCAATGCTGCGCGGCACCAAGGGGCTGGTGGAAGTGTACTTTGTCAACGCCTATCGTATGGCCCGCTTCGAGTCGGCGCTCAAGAGCGCCCAGGCTGTGCTGCTGGCTTATGACGATACACCGCTGACGCGCGAATATGCTGCGCAGGCTATCTTCGGCGGCATCAACGTGGACGGCAAGCTGCCCGTCACTCTCAAGGGCCTCTACAAGATCGGCAGCGGCCTGAAGCTGCGCAAGACGCGCCTGGGCTACACCGTGCCGGAGGCTAAGGGCCTGAGGGCGTCGCTGACCGACAGCATCGACAGCATCGTGGGCGTGGGCCTGCGCACGGGAGCCTTTCCCGGTTGCCAGGTGCTTGTGGCCCGCGGCGGCGACGTGGTGCACAGCCGCAGCTACGGTCGCATCACCAAGGGCGGCGCCAAGGTGACGAACGCCACCGTCTACGACCTCGCGTCAGTGTCGAAGGCAATAGGCACGCTGCCCGGAGTGATGAAGGCTTACGACATGGGGCTGTTCTCGCTCGACGACCGCGCCTCTCAGTATATCCAGGGCCTGCGCGGCACCGACAAGGAAGGCATCACCGCCCGCGAACTGCTGTTTCACGAATCGGGAATGAAGCCGGCCATCAACGTGTATGAAATCATGTTCGACACGGCGAGTTACAGCGGTCCGCTGTTCACCGGAAAGGCCGACAAGAACCACAGCATATGGGTGCAGCCCCGTGCTTACGGCCACAACGCCGCAAAGCTGCGCACCGACCTGTATTCGCCCGTGCGCGGCGCCGGCCGCGATATAGAGGCCGCAAAAGACTTCTTCATCGGCAGCGCGACCGTCGACACCATCATGCAGCGCATCTACCACAATCCACTGCGCAAGAACAAGGACTATACCTACTCGTGCCTCAACTTCTGCCTGCTGATGGATATGGAGCAGAACCTGACGGGACAGCGCCACGACCGCTTCGTGACGGACAGCATATGGGCTCCTCTGGGTGCCTACACCATGTGTTACCGGCCCAAGGGAAAGCATGCTCTCGACCGTATAGCTCCTACCGAGAACGACACCTACATGCGCAAGCAGACGGTACACGGTTATGTGCACGACGAGACAGCCGCCATGCTGGGCGGTGTCAGCGGCAATGCGGGCGTGTTCGGCTGTGCCGACGACCTCGCCAAAGTGTGCCAGATGTGGCTTAACGGCGGCGATTACGGTGACAAACGTGTGCTTTCCGAGGCCACTGTCGACCTGTTCACCCGCACCAAAAGCCCCACCTGCCGCCGCGGTCTGGGTTTCGACAAACCCGACAAGGAGAATCCTGACTATTCTCCGACTTGCGAGGAGGCGGGGGCCGGTGTGTACGGTCATCTCGGCTTTACGGGCACGGTGTTCTGGGTCGACCCGGACGAGGAGCTGATATTCGTGTTCCTTACGAACCGCGTAAATCCCACGCGCGACACTCCGGCGTTCAACAAGCTCAATATCCGTCCCGAGCTTTTCAGGCAGGTATATAAGGCTATTATTTAGTTAATAGCTTAGAGTCTTACCTATAAACTATCAACTATTGAGATACTGTCCTTTGCCGGCGGTTGTATGGCCGTAGGCTACGGCGTGGCGGGGACAGGCGTGATAGCATGCGAGGCAGAAGGCGCAGTCGTCGGCCCAGACGGGACGGCCCTGCGCGTCGGCGCTGATGTTGGCCATCGGGCAGGCGCGCATGCATGCGCCGCAGGCTATGCAGGCGTCGGTGTGGCGGAACGGGCGCGGCGACATGCTGTGGCGTACGAACCAGGGATAGATCAGACGTGTCTTGAGCCACGCCATGCTGCCGGGTACGGTCATGTCAGGTCCTTCGGTCATCGCCGCCGCAATCTCGGCCACGCGTGCCGGCATGGCCGCAATCTTTGCCTCCGCCACGGGGACGGGGTCGACGTCGAAGCCTTTCATTGTGACATACGTGTTTGGCATCTGCACGCTGAATGCCCGCACGGTGCGCCAGCCGCGTCGCTGCATCTCTTTGCGCCACATCGCGGCGCAGAGACCGATGTCGTCGCCGCAGGTGGTGAGCATGAAATGAGGCAGCTTGTCCGCACCATCGAGGCGGACGCGGCGCATGAAGCGCCGCATGACGGGCGGCACGCCCCAGGAGTAGGTGGGGAACGCCCACACTACGCGGCCGCCGGATGCGGCGAGCTGGGGTGCGGGGCTGTCTGCGCGCAGCATCGCGGGCGTAAGGCGTAGGACCTCGTCGCCGGTGAGGGCTGCGAGAGCCTTGGCCGCGGCCGCGGTGTTTCCGCAGCCGGAGAATACGATAATCATCGGCGTGGAGTGGTGTTGCGTATCGTCACCTGCGTGGCGCCGAATCCGTATTCGCGGAAAGAGGCGTCCTGCACGTCGTGGCCTTTGTAGCGGTGGTTGAGTTCCTTCATGAGCGCTTCGCGCAGAATGCCGTTGCCTTTGCCGTGGATGAACACCAGGCGTACGCCCGGCGTGCGCAGATACTTGTCCATCTCGCTGCGGAAGCGGTCGACCTGGGCGTTGAGTATGTCGGCATTCGACATGCCGCGGAGGTCGTCGAAGAGTTCGGTGGCGTGTAGGTCTATCTCGATGGTGTCGCCGGCTTTTGGCCTGGTGGTGTGTTCCTTGCGGCGCACGGGGCGGTCGGCGCGCTGTTTCTCTTTCATCGCGCGCTCAAGTACGTCCGGGTCGGGCCGCCGCTGCGGACGGAGGGGCTTGTCGTCGCGCACTATGTCGAGGGCAATGACGGGCGAGTCGAAGTATTCGTTGCGTGTGAAGCAGTGCAGACGTGCGAAGCGTGTGGTGTCGAGATGCGTCTCCACCAGCACCGGCTGCTTGATGGCGAAAGCCTTGCCGGAGGTCTTGCATGCGCACATCTGTATGGCTATGCGGTCCATGGCAGGGAGGTCGGTGCGGCCGAACTCGAAGGCGAAGACCTGCATGTTTGGCTCGGCCACGCCGCGGTGGCGAAGTGTCCAGAGCTCGTCATCGTCGGCACGCGTCATCACGGCGTAGTCTATCAGATAGTTGGAATCGTTGACAAGGTATGCCTCGAAAGAGCTTTGGCTCAGGTTCTTGATGTCGATAGGCTCGAATCCGAGCACGACGTTGAGCACGTCGCCGGTCTCTGTTTCCTCGATTTTTTCCTCCGGCTCATCCTCAGGCGGCTCCGGCTGTCGGCGGGGCGGCTGCTGCGGAGCTTCGTCGACCTTGGGCTCTACCGGCGCTCCGTGTGTCGGCGTTATGCCCGCCGACGACACGACCACGCATTCGCGCAGCAGCACGGGGGTCTCGAATCCGTCTTCGTCGACGTAGGCAATGTTGCCTGTTATCTTCACTATTCTGCCTCCCCCGGTGGTGTTGAGGAAACGCACGGTATCGCCTGTCTTTGGAGTCATAGTCTGTTTTGTGTTTTGTGGATGCAAAATTACGACTTTTTGCAAAAAAGTCAGTATATTTGTAGACGAGTTAGTATTTTTAAACAGTCTTTTGTATGGAATATAGAATTGACCAGTGCTATGATTTTCCGGTCGACACGACGGCCGATGTTAATGAGGAATTTTTCAGGATATTGCAGGATGGCGGCAGGGAAATAAGGCTGCTTAAGCTTAAGTATCAGATAGGCAGGGAGCTGCCTCCGGTTATAAGGTGCCGCGTGAAGATGCTGCGTGGCGGAGAGCCGGTTTTAAGCCATATCCCTGCAGAGCATGTTTTCAGACTGTACGGGTCGCGCGACTGGATGCACGAGTCTTATGATTTCAAGGTCTTGCGTCTGCCTCAGGGCATAGGCGGTTTTTATGAGCTTACTGATTCCAACGGCATTATTTTCCGGTTGCCTTCGGATGACTCCCGCCTGACACCGGGGCAGAACGTGCGTTGCCGTTTCGAGCGTCTTACACCCGGATTCTTTCAGCTGCGCCGCGACCGTGAGGACGAGGTGCTTCAGTTTCTCACACCCGACGATATAGTTTCGGCTCTGAATCTGCCTCCGGTATTAGGTGCTTTCCTGCGCCGCTACATTCCTTCGCTTCCGCCGTTCGCCGAGTCGATGGCGGAGTGCGCCGAAGGCCGTGCGGGGTGGGTGATAACGCTGATGGAGGCATTTCGCTCCACGGTGGCGGAACTGTTTGCAACCGCCCGCGTGCCGCGCAACGTTCTTGCTCTGAAAGCAATGTTCCAGGCCATGCGTGAGGCCACTCTGCTGCTGCTTGAGGACAGCGAGTTCATGCGCAACGCTACGGGCGACAGCCGGTCGGCCATGCAGCAGCTGCTGACGGAGACCGCCGAGAGCGTGGAGCCGTATCAGCGGGCTATCAGGATGCTGAGCGACGGCAGCTATGAGAGCTACGTGCGCAGCCTGATGGAGAAGCTGCGCCGAAGCGGCTATCTGTATCACCCGAAGTTGCAGTTCGCAACGATGATGGCTGTGTTCCGCCTGAAGCCGGAGCTTATCAAGAAGTCGCTCGGCAGTATCTATGACGCCGTGATGCAATGGCGCCTGGAGACGTGGACCGTCGAACCGTTCCGCAGTGCCTTCGTGGAGCAGTTCGAGATATACGTGGCCGATGCGCGCCGACGCATAGACGAGCTGCCGCAGCCGGAGACCGATGCCGATTTCGGCAATCTCGAGAATGTGATTACCGCCATAGCGCTCCAGCTGCACATAGCCGACAGCCGTTCGTTCGAGGCATACAGCGTGAACCGTTCGCGGCTCTACCGCTACGCGTCGCTTGCCCGACCGCGCTCCGGCGACGCCCTTCTTGACAAGGCTCTGTACACGCTCCTCAACGGCGGCGGCAAGCATCTGGAATTCAGCTATGACAGCATCAAGAACTACACGATGATGGTGACGGCGATGTCGACGCCCATGCACGATGCGCAGCGCCAGATAGATACGCCGAGGGTGCTGAACAGCGGACATGTGCGTGTGGAGCTGTCGGCCGACGGTCTTACGCTGCGTCGCACCGACGAGGCGCCGGGGGCCGACCAGGTGCTTCCCAACAACTCCATACCCTGGCTGACTCCCAGGGTGTATCTGGACGGCGTGCCGCAGCTATCGCGCGCCAAGCTGAACAAATTCTCGGCGCATCAGGAACTGTGGAAGAACATCGAGCTTGCACTGCTGGAAGAACGTACGGCTCCGGAGCCCGGCCGGCGTCCGCAGGCCGACGAGGGCGACGAGGTGGAGATAATCATCACCGGCTCCGAGCCCGACCGCTACAGCGGCAACAAGAATCCCAAGCTCTTCTGCCGTATCGCCGACGAGAACTACGAGGACGGCGAGGGCTACATGGAGCGCTGCGACATAGTGGACTTCAAGATACCGGCTATAGGGCCGGAGGTATATAAGGACGAGGAAGGGCGCCCGCTGCGCTTCCCGGCCACCGTGGTGTCGTGCGACGAGAACGGCTATTATCATTTCAGCATAAAGGAACAGGTCAACAGGCTGGTACGCGGCGAGCTGGCTAATCGTACAGACGTCGTGGTGGCCGTGATAACCTATGTGGACGGCCCGCTGTACGGCGCCATATGCGAGCGCGGTTTCGGACTATTCATAAAGCGTACAGAGGGATTCGAAAACCTTCCGGCGCGTACTTACGTGAGAGTACGCCTGACAGACATTCCCGTAGAGGGCAGCCTCGTGGGAGAGATTGTGGACTACGCTCTCGAGGGCGAGAGCGTGGAGCAGTCGCTGGCTCTGAAGTATCTGCTGCATGCCCTGGGCGAGTCGCCCGAGGCGGAGGAAGCTGACGACGAGATAATACGCGATTCCGACGAACTGCTGTCCGGCGACGAACTCGCCGAAATCATACAGATGCTGCGGTACAAGGCTCTTGCAGCTCCGGAACTGCTTACGGCCGTCGATTACTTGGGCCTGGCCCGTGTATTGGCAAAGGTGATAGGCGATGACGATACCGCCTCTATGCTTCAGACCCATATGGCGCTTCTCGGCCAGCATCAGTTCTATGCCGACAACACGCGCATCGACGCTGACAGCCTCATGTGCCTGGAAGCGGCAGCCAGGAGCAACCCGCTGCTTGAGCGTATGTACAAGCGTCTGCACATAGTGTCGCTGCTCGGACGGCCCGACAGCCTGACGGAACTCTCGGGCTACGTGGAGTCACCGCGCAACGAGCTGGAAGGTACGCTGGCGCGTCTCGTGAGCAGCTACAACATGCTTTCGGACTGCGGAGTCGAGGACGCTGACAGCCTCCGCTTCATAAAAAAACGCATAGCCAGTCTGCTGGGCGTCAACAGCGAGACGCACCACCTCAAGCATTACGGCTCGGAGTCGCAGTACGTCGAGTTCAAGAGCTCGCTCGTATTCCCTGCCATGAAGAAGGGAGAGACGCACGTCGATGCCGACAAGGAACGCCAGCACAGAGAGATACTGCAGGTGATAGCCGGTTTTCTCAACTCCACGGGCGGTACGCTCTTCCTGGGTGTCAACGACCAGCACTACGAGAAGGGCCTTCAGGGCGACTTCCCATATCTGCCCAAGAACGTGCGCACAATCGACAATCTGTGCGTGTATCTCGACAACCTTGTGCGCGCCGGCTACGACCAGGGCGCTACAGTCGGCAACTACGTGCATATATCGCCCGACGAGGAGTCGGAACGCGGCGTAGTGGTAGTGAAGGTAGACCCCAGCCGCCGCCCCGTGACGCTCGGCGGCGACATATTCGTGCGTCAGAGCTCGTCGACAGTACCTATGCTTGATGCCGACCGCCAGATATTCATCGCCGATCGCGAGCGACGCTACGACGAGATGATGCGCATATCCGGCGTGACGATGCCTGACGACGGTACGGCTGAGGAGGCTGTGGAAAGCGACGGGGTTGCGCCTGCACCGTCGGTCCATGCTTCGGCAAGCGACGATAAGACGGAGCCGGCGGAGTCGCGCCTGATACCGACGTCGGCGTGGCGTCACAATGTGCTGCACAGTTATGAAGACGGCTATTATGACCCGTTCTGCTATATCTATTTCAATGATAAAGGAGAGGTGAGCTACAGCCGCAGCGACATTTACCGCGACCAGGACGGCGACTGCCTGGGCGCACTGGCGGTCAGCCCTGACGAGACCTCCGGCTTCCTGCTGCTCTGCTTCGAGGGAGAATACGTAGCCAAGGTGCCCCTGCGCGAGCTTTTCGAGAAACCGGAGAATACCGCTGTGCGTTACTGGGACGGCGCACCGTTGTGTTTTGTGACTGTAGCCCGGCAGGGCGACGGACTCATGTGCGTGTTCGCCGACAACGGCGGCGGCATGAGCGCACGGTGTACGCCGGTGACCGAGATTTCGGATTGCCGCATTACGGCCCAGCCTCAGCGCATCATCGATATGCCGGTAGCGGGTATGGTCGGGTGCGAACTGGTGGCGTCGTCGGCCTTCGAGCAGCTCGACAAATATATGAGCAAACGCCTGAGCCAGCGTCAGACGGGATTCACGCTGCACGTGCGTCCCGGGCAGGATGCCGCCGCCAAGGCTGTGGAAAGCCTGTTTGCCCAGTGCAGACCCCAAAGTAAATAACAATACATGCACACAATGAATCCGCTGTTCACTATAATAACTGTCTGCCGCAATGCGCTTGAAAATCTGCGCGTGACGGTAGCGTCGGTAGACTCGCAGACGTGCCGCCTGTACGAGCACATAATAGTCGACGGAGCCAGCACGGACGGCACCGTAAAGTGGCTTCTCGACCATCCGTCGCCGCTGCGCCACATCATCAGCGAGTCTGACAAAGGCATATACGATGCCATGAACAAGGGCCTTGCGATGGCAAGCGGTGACTATGTGGTGTTCCTGAACGCCGGCGACGCGTTCCATGCCTCCGACACCCTTCAGCTCTATGCCGACGCCATCATGGATAACGACTACCCCGGCATAGTGTACGGCCAGACCGACGTGGTGGACGCAAGCCGTCGCAGGCTCGGCGCGCGTCACCTGAAGGCTCCCGCTGTGCTGACGCTGCGGTCGTTTCTGGACGGCATGGTGGTGTGTCATCAGGCTTTTGTGGCTCTGCGGCGTATCACCACGGGGTATGACACCCGCTGGCACTATTCCGCCGACTACGAATGGTGTATACGCTGTCTTCAACATTCGCGGTCCAACATCAGCCTCGGCGACGCCGTGACCGTGGACTATCTGCTTGAGGGCGAGACTTCGCGCCACCACATGCGCAGCCTGATGGAGCGTTTCCGCATAATGTGCTACTATTACGGACGCCGTCGCGCGGTAGCCGCCCACGTCCGTTTTATATTCAGAAAACTCACTGCCCGCAAGGGCGAACCGCGTAACGCATGATAATACATAATGTGACATTCTGTGCCGACCGAAGTCTTGCCGACGAGCTGCTTCTCTGGGTACGGGAGGTGTATGCGCCGGCTGCCGGGGCATGCGGCCTCGAGAGCATGATGCTTGCCCGCGTGATGGGCAGCCCGGACCCGGCTACGGAGAGCTTTGCACTCCAGCTCAGGGCCGAAGGCCTGGGCGCAGTAAAGGCCTGGATCCGGGGACAGGGTGGCCGCCTGACGGAAGACGCCGCGCGCATGTGGGGCGACCGGGTGGTTCTGTTTCCTACAAATCTCCAGGTGCTATGAGTGTCGACCGTCCGGAGAATTTGCGCGATTTCAGGCGTATAATCATCGGCATCGACCCGGGCACGAACGTAATGGGTTACGGTGTGCTGGGTGTGCGCGGCCGGCAGCCTGAGGTGGTGGCCCTCGGCGCACTGCGCTTCAAGGCTGCCGAGAGCCATTATCTGCGTCTGCGCCGCATCCACGAGGATGTGCTTGAGCTGGTAGCTCGCTATCTGCCTGATGAGATGGCTATCGAGGCGCCGTTCTTCGGCAAGAACGTGCAGTCGATGCTGAAGCTTGGCCGTGCACAAGGAGTGGCTATGGTGGCCGCCCTTGTGCGCGATATACCCGTGACGGAGTACGAACCGCGAAAGATAAAGCAGAGCATAACCGGCAACGGTGCTGCCTCCAAAGAGCAGGTGCAGGAAATGCTGCGCCGCATACTGAACATGAGCCGCAGCGAGCTCCCGCGCGAGCTGGACGCCACCGACGCGCTGGCCGCCGCCTTGTGTCATTACTATGAGAGCGACACGCCAAGGCCTGCGTCGGGTCCGCGGTCGTGGAAGGAGTTCGTGGCGAAAAATCCCGGCAAGGTGTCGGGACTGTGAAGCATAAAAATATTTAATTATTTGGCCGTCAGGCACCGTTTTGCTTTAAATTGCGTATCTTTGCAGCCGCAAATCAAAGTTCCAATAGATATCATTATCGCAATTGAAGATTTCGTTTTTCCCCTCTGATGGTTCGTTGCGCCGTCCTCCGGTGGCTGTGTCGGCGCTTCCTGTGGTATTTCTGCTCGTCATGCTTGTGGGCATAATTGTGGCGGGAAGTACAGATCTTATCAACACTTACAGCCCGGCTATCCTGTTGTCGGCTACGGCTTTCAGTCTTGTGCTCGGCCGTGTGTGCCGCAGTTTCTCGCGTCGCTCGCTTGCGCTGGGACTCCAGCGCAGCGCCGTCCAGATATTGCCGGCCGTACCCATGCTCATATGCATAAGCATGGTGGCAACCACATGGATGCTCAGCGGCGTTGTGCCTACGCTTATAGATTACGGTCTGCGCATTATCAGTCCCGTGTACTTCCTGGCTATCGCGTGTGCCGTGTGCGCCGCGGTGTCGGTGCTGACGGGTAGTTCTTGGAGCACAATCGCCACTATAGGCGTGGCCTTCATGGGCATAGGCACCGTGCTGGGTTATTCGGAGGCATGGGTGGCCGGCGCTATCATCTCCGGCGCGTATTTCGGCGACAAGATGTCGCCGCTGAGCGACACCACCGTGGTGGCTTCCTCGGCATGCGGCGTCGATCTGTTCAAGCATATCCGCTACATGATGCTTACGTCGGCACCCGCCATGGCCGTGGCTCTGGCCGTGTATGCCTGTGTGGGCCTGTTCGGTACTCCTGCCGGGAGTGCCGACGCTCAGGAGATAACCCGCGGGCTTCATGCTGCATTCGACATCACTCCATGGACGCTGATAATTCCGGCCCTCACTGTCACTCTGCTGGTGCTCCGTGTGCCTACGCTGTGGGTTCTTGCCGCGAGTGCCGCTGCCGGCGCTGCCGGCATGTTCGTGTTTCAGCCGGAGCTTGTGGCCTCTCTGCGTGGTGATGCCGCCGGCGCCCCGTTTTTGCTGCGTACGCTGTGGACAGAGACTGCGCCTTCCACCGGTTCGCCGCTGCTCGACTCCCTGGCCGCTACTTCCGGCATTACGGGTATGCTGCCGACGGTGGCTCTGGTTCTGAGCGCGATGATTTTCGGCGCCGCCATGATAGGCACCGGCATGATTTCGTCCATCACGCATGCCATCACGCGGCGGCTGTCGCGCCGCAGTTCCGTAGTAGGCGCCACGGTGTGCAGCGGCCTGTTTCTGAACTCATGCACGGCCGACCAGTATCTTTCGCTTATAATCGGCGGCAACATGTACCGCAACGTCTACCGGCGCGCCGGCCTTGAGCCGCGACTGCTCAGCCGCACTATGGAGGACAGCGTGAGCGTGACGTCGGTACTGATACCATGGAACTCCTGCGGTGTCACGCAGAGTGCCGTCCTTGGGGTAGCGACGGTGGTGTATATGCCTTGCTGCATTTTCAACATATTGTCGCCCGTGATGTCGATGGTGATGGCGTTCACCGGCTTTAAGATAAGAAACACGCGGCGCCACGCCGCCTTGCAGCCTGCCTGATGAGATTCGTCGTCCGTCATGCCGCGTCGCTTTACTGGATGTTGGCACTGATAGTGCTCAGTGTCATGCTCTTCATGTTCGGACAGGAGGTGTTGTGCGTGAGACGCAATTTCCAGGAGAGGTTGCTGGTAAGTATCGCTGACAGCATAGTGTTGCTGCTGCCATACTGGTGGCTTCCGCGGCGCTGTCGCGGGTTTGTGCTTGTGCCTCTGTGGCTGATGGCTGCGTTCTATGCCGGCAATCTGCTTTATTTCAGGTTTTGGGGACGGTTGTTGCCGTTTATGTTGGTGACACAGGCCGGAAATGCCAACGGTGTGCTCGTGGACAGCGCTTTGGGCATGCTCCGTTCCGGTGATGTCGTGTATGTTCTGCTGCCGTTTCTGATGACCGTGCTGTGGTGTCTGCGTCCTGTGCGTGCGGCGGTGATGGACGGTAGGTTCAGATTATGGCAGCGTCTTGATGCATCAATGATTGCCGCGGCACTGTTTTTCGGCGCTGTGTATGTAGGTGCCCGCCAGTTTTGCAGCTACTGTAATATTAAGGACCTCAGTGTGGCGGAAACGTTCCGTAAGTATAACGAGTTGTCATCGCGTCCTGATGCATATTTCCAGTCCGACACGCGTGCGTATTTCACTTTCAACGGTCAGACGAAGTATCTGCTATACCAGACGGGCACATTGCTGTCGGACGGTCATGTTGACCTGTCAAAGGACCAGTGCGCCGGTTTTGCCGCCTATTGTGCGTCGGCCGACCCGCAGGAAACCGCGCTGGCAGAGAACCGGGGTAAAAATTTTATATTTATAATTGTAGAATCGCTTAATGCCGACATAGTGGACCGCCGTATAAACGGGCGCGAAATCACGCCCAATCTCAACGCTCTGGCTCGCAGCCCGCGGTCGGTGACGTGTCTGCGTGTGCGCCCGCAGATCGGCGAGGGTAATTCTGCCGACGGCCAGCTGATGTACAATGTGGGGCTCCTGCCCACCAGCGTGTATGTGGCGAGTGCCGACTATGTGCCGGGGCTTTACAATCTTAAGACTATGGCCGGTCTTCTGCCCGACAGTCCGGACCGTGCGGCGATTTTCGCCGACCCCGGCAACGGATGGAACAAGCGGGAGGCTTACCGCAATTACGGCTATGACCGCATCTTCAACAGCGACAGCATCCGTGCGCATACCCCCGAGGGAATGTCGCGTGACGGGGCGATGTTCAGATATGCTCTCGAACGCATCGACAGTATGGGCCGACCATTCCACCTTCAGCTTCTGACAATCCAGATGCACAGCCCCTATAACGAGCGTGTACTGAATTTTACTGACTACACGGGATTGGGACTGACTCTGCCGCAACGGCGTTATATCAACTGCACGGCTGACTTCGACCGCCAGCTCGGCGCGTTCATCCGGGGTCTGAAGGACCGTGGCGTGTGGGATAATACGATACTGGTAGTAGCTTCCGACCACAATGCGCCTGACGCAGTGCGCGCCGACGGCGAGCCTGCCGACATTGTGTTCATTGCTGCGAATGCCGGTCGTGGAGAGCGCATTGAGGAAGAAGTGCATCAGGTGGATGTGTTTCCGACCGTGCTCGATATCATGGGAATAGAGGGCGGTTGGCGCGGAGTGGGGCGCAGTATGCTCGGTCCGCGCCGCAGCGAATCGGACGCCCGTCAGGCCGGCGTCAGCGACAGCCTGCTCCGCAGCGATTATTTCAAGTGAATGATATGAGATGCAACGATTTGCCTGCTCAGCTCCGTCGCCATGGCGCCACGCTCTATCTGTTGCTGATTGTGCTGCTGGTAGCGGTGGAATTGTTCTTTTTCTATCATGAGTTATCGCCACAGACTTCGCGCCGCATATGGGTTGCGGTGGCGCTGATAGATACGATAGTGCTGGTGACGCCGTATTGGTGGCTGCCTCGCCGCTGGCGTTGGGCGGTGCTTGTGCCGGTGTGGATTCTGTCGGTGTTCTATGTCGGTAATCTTGTGTACATGCGGTTCTGGGGACGCCTGATGCCTCTGACGTTGCTCAATCAGGCCGGCAATACCAACGATGTACTTTTGGACAGCATTCTGGGTATGCTCCGGTCCTCCGACATGCTGTATCTTGTGGTGCCGGTGGTGGTTACGCTCATCTGGTGCGTGCGCCCGTTGCGTGGCATTGTGAAAGCGCAGAGATATTCCGTGCGTGAACGGATAATCGCTACGGTTTTTGTCATCTTTGCTTTCTTTATCGGGCAATACATAATGAGCAAAGATAAAACTACGACTTTTATGCGTCAGGCATCTCCCTATGAAATCCTGGCACAAAAGGTAGATGCTTTTAGGCAACCGACCCCCGATACGAAATCCTATTTTTGTACTTTTGGCCAAAATGTGTACTTGCTTTGTCAGCTTGGAACTTTGCCTGCATCAAGTGCTATAGAACTTTCGGCATCAGAGAAGGAAGGCTTGATGGATTATTGCGCGTTAGCCGACCTGCAAAAAAACATGATTGCAGAGAACATTGGCAAAAATCTCATTTTTATAATAGTTGAATCGCTAAATGCGGAAATGGTAAATTTCCGTATCAATGGTCGGGAAGTCACCCCCTATCTTAATGCTTTGGCGCAAAGTCCACAATCAATTACCAGTTTACATGTGCGCCCACAAATACTCGGGGGTAATTCAGCTGATGGACAATTGATGTATAATATCGGCCTTCTGCCGACCCTAATATATGTCGGGGGTTCTGATTTTGTACCCTATCTCGATCATTTACCGGGCTTGGGATACATCTTTGGTAATAAGATGGACTGTGCTGCAGTATTCGCCGATCCAGGCGATGGCTGGAATAAGATGAAGGCATACAAAAAATATGGTTATGACCGTATATATAATAGTGACAGCATCCGCGCGCATACACCTGCCGGAATGTCACGCGACGGTGCTATGTTCCAATATGCACTCGAACGTATCGACAGTATGGCACGACCGTTTCATTTACAGTTGCTGACAATTCAGATGCACGGTCCATGCAACGAGCCTGTGAAAGACTTTACAAACTACACCGGTACCGGCCTGTATAGGTCGGAGCAATTATACATCAACTGCACCGCCGATTTCGACCGCCATCTCGGAGAGTTTATCCGTGGTTTGAAAAAACGAGGCGTGTGGGAGAATACGGTGCTTGTGATTGCGTCCGACCACTGCGTGCCGAATTCAGTGCGCGCCGACGGCGAGCCTGCCGACATTGTGTTCATTGCTGCGAATGTCGGTCGTGGCGAGCGCATAGAGCAGGAGGTACATCAGGTGGATGTATTCCCGACGGTGCTCGACATCATGGGCATAGAGGGTGGTTGGCGCGGAGTGGGGCGCAGCATGCTCGGTCCGCGCCGCGGCGAATCGGACGCCCGTCAGGCCGGCGTCAGCGACAGTCTGCTCCGCAGCGATTATTTCAAGTAACCATGAGAAATAGATTTATTTTAGAGTTAGTCAAGCAACACAGTGCTTTGCTGTGGGGGTGGGTAATAGTACTTATTATCAGCTATTATATAGGGTATCTTACCGTAAATCTTGATTTCTGGTCCGCTTCGATTCCGTGTGTGCGCGCACTGAAAATTATTGCTGATGCTTTGATTGTGGTATTGCCTTATTGGTTGCTCCCATGCAGAATGCGTTGGTCTTCGATGATTGCTGTATGGGGCGTGATGCTGATATGCATATGCGATGTGGTTTACAGCAGGTTTTTCTTCGACACGATGCCGCTGTCGGCTCTTGCTCAGGTTGGAAATGTGGAGAATTTCATGACAGAGAGTGTAATGGGTGTCCTGACTCCAGCTGATATTCTTGTGATGTTTTCGGCTGTACTGATAAGTTTTATATGGGCTATTCCATCGATTCGTCGGTTGATTAAAAATTCGCAAATATCGGTCGGAATGAAGATTGCGATGTGTATTATTTCTATATGCGTTTTTATGGCAGCCCAATATGCTCATAACAAAGCATTCTTGCGGGTATATAACTGGCAGGGATATGACATCGGTGAGAAGGATGCTTTTAACCTTAGACTGATTGACAGAGATGATGCGTGTAGGATATTCCACAAGACTTCGTTGGCTCAGTCCGGTTTCGTTTGTTATATTTTCTTTGAACTATATGATTTCTTCAGTATGTCGAATCCTATCCATCTTACAGATGTCGAACGAAAGAATATTGACAGATATGCCTTGAAAAAGGTTGAGCAAGATAGCATAACCCCAAAGAATGTCATATTCATAATAGCCGAATCTCTAAACGCTGATGTGATAGGGCGGCATGTAGATGGTGTATCGGTAACTCCGGTGCTTGACTCGATAATCGCATCAGTCGGCACATTAGGTTGTCTTAATGTACAACCGCAAGTGGCGGATGGAATGTCATCCGACGGACAGCTTATGTATAATCTTGGTGTGATGCCACTGTATGGGAGTGCCATACGTCCGTCGTTGCTTGAAAATAAGCGATTGCCGTCAATAGCGTCCCAACTTTCCGGAAGTCATAATACTGTGGTGTTATTTGCTGAGAAAGGACATACTTGGAAAGAACGGGATGTGTTTTCTTTTTATGGTTACAAGTTTATACGAACGAGCGATGACACAAGGCGGTATGCAAATATTGAAAGTGATGGAAATGACAAGGCCACAATGCAGTATGCTGTGACACTGGTTGATTCAATCCCATCCCCAATGTTTATGCAAATTATTACCGTTTCTACTCATTTCCCGTTTACTGCCAAATATATAAAAGATTTTTGCTCATTCAGAGGCAGCGGTTTGTCTGATCGTGAACAGGACTATATTCGTTCAGCACATTATCTTGACGAATCAATAGGCGAATTGATAGATGGACTTCGTAATCTTGGAGTACTCGATGAAACGATACTGATAATTGCTTCTGACCACCATATGAATATGAACGGGAGCATCAGACCGACACGGCCTATAGCTTTTATTGCTGCCAATGTAGGTCTTACCGGATTTATTGAGTCAGATATGGCTCAGATTGATGTGTTCACAACTCTTTGCGATATTCTTGGACTACGCGGTGCTTGGCGCGGCCTCGGGAGAAGCGTCCTTAGAACAGAAGCACAAACCCCGGTTGATTATACGCGGGTCCGCAACGTCAGCGACTCAATATTACGCAGCGATTATTTCAAGTGACGGTGGGTCAGAAGGGGTAGCCGATGGCCAGATGGAAGGCCAGGGAGTTGCCGAACGACGTCATGTTGTAGTAGCCTTTGCGGCCGGTGTCGTACGGGGCATGGATGCCTATGCCGAGGTCGGCGCGAATGACGAGGATGTCGATGTCGAGCCTCAGGCCGGCGCCTGTGCCGAGCGCGAGGTCGCGCAGGAACGACGAAGCGCGCAGACGGCCGCCGGGACGCAGCTTGTCGTTCTTGAGCAACCATACGTTGCCTGCGTCGAGGAATACCGCGCCGTGCAGGGGACCGAAGATGGGGAAGCGCAGCTCGGTGTTAGCCTCGAACTTGAATGTGCCCGTGCGGTCGAAATACTCCTCGGGCGTGCCTTCAGGGGCGCGGTAGCTGCCGGGGCCGATGCTGCGCACCGTGAAAGCGCGGATGCTGTTGGCTCCACCTACATAGAACTGCTCGGAGTACGGAACCTCGGAGGAGTTGCCGTAGGCATGCGCTGCTCCGGCCGCCACGCGGCTGACGAGCCATATGTCGCCCGATGTGATGCGTCTGCCCCACACGAGCTGCATCTGTCCCTTGACAAATTGGGAGAACGGTGTGCCGAACAGCCGTTTCTGTCCCTTGCTGCCGCATGCGCGGTATATTGCCCAGAATAGGTTGCCGGCTTCCTGGACGGTGAAGGTCCAGTTAAGGGTGTTGTTGCGGCCGAAGCGCCGGTCGTAGGTGTAGGTGTATGCGAGCTGCGGGATGAACTGGTTGCGGAAGCTTTGGGCCACGGCGGGGTTGGCGGTCATGATGGAGTCGAAGTCGGCCGTGGTGTCCATGGTCTTGGTATAGGTGAGCTTGAACAGCGTCAGCGTGTTGCTGACGTAGCGGCGCAGACGCCAGTCGTAATTGACCGAGGCATTGAACTGCGCCATTTTGAAGTAGTGCGGCCGGTTGAGCAGTTCGGCGCCGAGCTGGAAGCGGGTCCAGTTGAGGTTGAAGCGGCTGCGTGGTATGAACTTGGGAACGAGCAGTCGCGGGAAGGCCAGTGAGCTTGTGAGGCCGACTTCGTAGGAGTTGAATACGGAGCTGCGGTCGCGTCCCGTCTGCCATTCGTAGCTGCCGGTGAGCTGGACCGAGAGCTGCTCGCCGCCACCGAAGACATTGTGGTTGGTGACGCCTACGCTCAGTCCGGGGCCGATATAGCTGTTGCTTTTGCTTGTGGCGTTGACTTCCAGTGTGGCTTCGAGTGGGGCGTCAAATGTGCAGTTGACGTCGACATCGAGCAGGTGCTCGCCGCGGTGCAGGGCCGCAGTGTCGGGCGATGCAGTGATATTGATGGCGCTGAAGATGCCCAGACGCGACAGGTTGGACTGTGTGCGGTCCATGCTTCGGACGCTGAATGTGCGTCCGGGACGGAATACCACACACTCCGGGATTAGCTTGCGGCGCAGGCGCGACGGCTGCATCTGCACGAGTGTGGCGCGCGGTGTGACGATGGTGTCGGGTGTGCCGCCTCCCTGGTGGCGGTTGGCGTAGACGGTGACGCGCCCTGTGCGCCAGCGTTGCAGCGCGAACTGCGGCGTGTTGTCGGCTACTTCGAGGCGCAGGGCTATGTGCTGCGGCCTCATGATGCTGTCGGCGAGGTATTCTATGTATTCCGGGCTGAAGAAGTAGTAGCCGCGGTTGCGCAGTCCGTTGGTGATGCGTGTGCGCGCCACTCCGAGCGAGTCGGTGCTGTAGCGCTGCGGATTGCTCAGGTACGGGTCGCGTGCGGCCAGCGAGTCGATAAGGTGGTAGAGGTGGCATGTGTCCGGCAGCAGTTCAAGAGTGTCTACCGGGTATGGCTCTCCCGTGGCTATGGTGTACTGTATGGCGGCCTTGCGCTTGCCTTTTATCAGCTCGTAGGACGCCTTGCCCCGGAAGTAGCCGTTGTTGTCGAGCAGGTCGTCGAGCATGCGCACCCGCAGTTCGGGACGCACCTCGCTGACGAGCACAGGCTGCTCCACGAGCCAGTTGTAGAGCCATTTTTTCGGACCTTTGCTGTTCGGATTCCAGTTGTTGTAGACCCAAAGGCCTATGGGGAACGGATAGCGCCAGTTCAGCATCTTTATGTAGTTGTTGGGCTTGGCGAATATGGCTTCGTCGATTGCGTCGGTAAGGCCTGCGGGCAGTTTCTGAGGACGGCCCGCGGAGTCGGCGGGCAGAACATAGCGGGTCGTCTTGTTGCCGGTGAAGAGATATTCGCCCTGCGGTATCCGCCGGGTGGTGGAACACGCGGCGAGAAGCATGGCGCATGCCGTGGCTATGATTATATGGGTGACGTGTCGGCGCATAATGTGGATGAAGAATCGGGTCCTGCATATCAAACAAGGCCGTCAGCCGTTTTGTTGCAACGGTAATGCAAAGATAACTGCTTTTTTGGAAACTACGGCAGAAACTTTAATGATATGATGATTGTTGAACATACAAATGTTTCAACTCTTTCTCTGAATGTCAGTCCGTAATATGCTTGTTCGCCTGCGCCGGCGTTTTGCCTCAGCCCCGCTTCTTCTTGTGGGGCCGGTGATGTGTCTGGTCGTGGGGCTTGCGGCCGGAAGCGCGGCGGCATTGCTGAAGTGGCTGATAGGCCATATGTCGGAGGCTGCACACAGCATGATGGGGGTGACCCACGGCAATATGCTTCTTATACTCTTGCCTGTGGTCGGAATCGTGTTTTCGGGTATGTTTCAGCGCTATGTGCTGCACCGCGACATAGAGCATGGCAGCGACAGGCTGAAGGATGCACTGCGGCGCGGCGATTACTACATATCGCCTAAACTCACTTACGGCCCCATCGTGGCGAGTACTTTCACCCTCGGCTTCGGCGGCTCGGCCGGCTCTGAGGGCCCGATAGCCACATGCGGGGCTGCTCTCGGCGGTAACCTGTCGCGGTGGTTCGGTCTCGGACCCGACAAGGTGCGCATAATGATAGCGTGCGGGGCGGCGGCCGGCATAGCGGGCATATTCAAGGCTCCCGTGGGCGGGATGCTCTTCGCTCTGGAGTATCTGGCGGTGGAACTTACCACTATCCCCGTGATCGCCATCCTCGCAACGTGCCTTATAGCGTCGCTGACGGCCTATGTGCTGTCGGGCTGTGTGCCCGACCTGTCGCTGTTGCGCTATGTGCCGCAGAGCTACGGCTATCTGCCTGCGGTGCTGTTGCTCGGCATATGCTGCGGGCTGTATGCCATGTACTATAACCGCACGGGCATGTGGGCGCGCCGGCGTCTGGAGGCTATGGGCAATCCGTGGATCCGCAACCTCATGTCGGGTGCGTCGGTGGGAGTGATTCTGTTTCTGTTTCCGGCACTCTATGGTGAGGGCTACGGTGTCATAGGGCAGCTGATGAACATGCCCGGCTATACGCTCGGCAATTACAGTCCTTTGTATCTTCTCGGCAGCAGCGGCGAGGGCGCATTGCTTCTGCTGGCTGCTGGTATGCTGCTGTGCAAGGGAGTGGCGGCATTCAGCACAAACAGCGGAGGCGGTGTTGCGGGCGACTTTGCGCCTACGCTCTTCGCCGGTGCCATTCTGGGATATGTGATGGTGGGTGTGTGCCGGCATTGTCTTGGATATGAAGTTCCGATGCCTGTGCTTGTGCTCGGCGGTATGGCCGGTGTCATGGCCGGTGCCGTCCGCTGCCCTCTGATGGCGATATTTATAACCGTGGAGATGACGGCGGCCTACGAATATCTGCTGCCGGTGACAATCGCCGGACTTACCTCTTATGCTGTGGTGCGTATAGCCGGACTTTTGAGACACTAATCGGTAGGTTAAAACAAAAAAAGCGGAAATAATTTGGTGGTTTGCCGAAAAATGAGTTACTTTGCACTCTGATTTGTGGCTCCTCCTAAAAAGCCGCAGAGAAAGATGCGCTCTGCTGCGATATGAGGATACGGATGGCGGCCGCAAGTACGCTTCTATTTTAAGAAAACGAAATAAGATAAACCACACAACAGCCATGTCAAAGATTTGTCAAATCACGGGCAAGAAGGCGCTCACCGGCAACAACGTCTCGCACTCGAAACGCCGCACCAAGCGCAAATTCAACGTCAACCTCTTCAATAAGAAGTTCTACTGGGTGGAACAGGGCATCTGGATTACACTCACGGTAAGCGCCGCAGGTCTGCGCACCATCAACAAGCTCGGCCTCAACGCCGCTATGATGCAGGCTGCCGAAAAAGGCTTTATCACAGACAAAGACATCAAAGTTATCGGATTCTAAACTATGGCAAAGAAAGCTAAAGGCAATCGAGTGCAGGTAATCCTCGAATGCACCGAACATAAGGCAAGCGGCATGCCCGGTACGTCCCGCTACATCACTACCAAAAACCGCAAGAACACCACCGAGAGACTCGAGCTTAAGAAATACAACCCCATCCTTAAGCGCGTAACCGTTCACAAAGAAATCAAATAATAGACACACGATATGGCAAAGAAAACCGTGGCCTCGCTTCAGAAAGGTGAAGGCCGTACCTACAGCAAGGTAATCAAAATGGTGAAGTCGCCCAAGACCGGTGCCTACGTCTTTGAAGAGAAGATGGTGCCTAACGACGCCGTTAAGGACGTCCTCAAGTAAGCTTCAGACACAACATCATACGTCAGCCCCGGAAGCCGATACGGCTTCCGGGGCTGACTGGGTTTAAGGTTTAAAGTTTAGGGTTTATGAACCGTCATTCCCGTTTCTTCTGCTTGTCCCTGAAGTCTTTCCACTGGCGGTTCCATTTCCGTTCGGAACGGTATTTGGAAATGCCCGTGAGAGTCTTGAATAGAGCGAAAGCACGCTGCGCAAGGTTCTGCTGCTTCACTACGTGCCGTCCGGCCAGGCGCTCGTCGGGACGCATCCCGAGGCGGGCAATGTCGTGGTCCATGCCGTTTACGCGTGCGATTAGTTCCATGATGGCCGGTTGAAGCGGTGGAGCCTCTGCCGGCTCGTAGATGGCTATGTCGTCCTTGTCAAAAGCCATTTTCTCCCATTGCGCGGCCTCCTTCGGAGTGATGAATTCCTTGTCGACGAGATAGACTTCGGCGTATGAGTTGACGAAATACGGCACGCCGTCGCGGGTGAAGAGATACACTCCTCGTCCGCGGCCCGTGGTCTCTATCGTGAAAGAGTAACCGTTGAGGTCGATTGTGCGCAGGGTGTCGGTGCCTGTGTTGTCGTAATTGAAGTGGATCCTGAACTGGTCGAAGTCAAGCTCTCCGTGAAAAAATGCATTGAGGCGCGGCACCCACTTGCGGCTCATGGTGTCGGCCATGACGTTGACGTCGATTCTCACCCGGTCGGGAGTCTTGGCCCATATCTCCGTGGGGCTGTAGCGGCCGTACACCGTGTCGGTGGCGCTCTCCGCGCCGCGTAGTGCCGACGGAAGAGGTACAGGTGGCGCAAAGCCCATCCAGTCGACCCATGAGAAGTGGTGATTGTAGCGGTCGCTGACGCTGTCGAGGCCCTCGCCATCGGTGAATCTGTAGTACGACTTTGCCGAGAGAATCCTTGGGTAGGTCCAGGAATGCCTGCGCTTCTTCGTGTCGGCCGGAAGCATGTAGTCCACCATCTTCTCGCGGAAAAGGAAGATGGTGTCGGAGTATGTCGTCAGCGTGGAGTATTCCCGTATGTAGGCCAGTATGTGCAGGAGGCGCTGCCTTGACTCTACCACCACCTCGCGCAGTTCGAAGACGTTTTCGCGCAGGAACACGGTGTCCGTTGCGGCTGAAGCGACCGTGGCTTCGTGATAACCCATGTAGCGCACTGTGGCAGGGAAGGCTTCAGGCGCTATGTGTGGCATCCGGCCGTTGGCATCACATGAGCCGATGAAATTCCCGTTTAGGTCAAACACAGAAGCGTGTGGCAGCGGCGTGCGGGTGTCGGAGTCGGCTACGACCGGTGCTCGCTGTTGGCTGCGAACGGAGGGTACGCCGAGCAAGAGCAAAAGCAAAGTGATGAACGGAATCTGCGGCATATTTCAGCCGGCGGGTGGAAGATATTGGTTCGCCGGTGCTGCAAATGTACCTATTTTTCTCCCTCGCTATCCGCTATTTAAATCTCGTTACGTATAATTAACATTCCTTCCTGTGTCATCTCTGTTATATAACCGTTTTTTGTGCCAATTGCAAATATATCATAATTTTAGCAATTATAGTAGTTTTTTTGTCGGCTTTATCCCGATTTTCCTTTCAGTGACATGCGGTCGGCCTCCGGGAGACGGGCTATGGCAACGGCAAGGTCATTCATATGATGGAATTCAGTATATCCGGAGCTGGACTTTCTGCCTACTTTCTCAGGCCATGGAGCGAGCAGGAGCAATCGCCCGTCGCAACATAAGTCAAAATCGGCGCCTTTGGGCTTGAATCTTTCCTCAAAGCCTTGATCCTTCATAATTATCACCTTACCGCCATTATCACGGGCATACTGCACAATTGCTCTTTCGGCAGGATGAATGGCAGGCGTTATGGGTACAGCACCTTTGTCTATTTCTGCTCGGCAATATTCAGAATATGTCCGGAATTCCGTTTCGCTCCAATGGCGATGGATCCTGACCGGAAGTAGATGTATCTCCTTTAAAAGGAATATGTTGCCAAATGCGGCATATTCATGTTCGGCAATCTCCAGATGTAGGTAGCGTCTAAACAGATCAGGATTGCGTTTTCTGTAAATATAGCGGCGGGGATTATCTTCCACATATCTGATGGCGCGATCAAGTTGCTCGTGACTGAGTATCACCCTGTCGTGAAAAGTCTCGAACAGCGTCTTGACCTCTGTCAGACCTTGCGACCGGCTGCTGGCTTTGGAGCACGCGCCGAAGAAACCGGCCAGTTCGCAGCCAAGCATACGCTTCAGTCTTTCGGTAACTTGCAGGACAAAATGGATATGATCTGGCATTATAACATATCGCAGTATCTTCATTTCCGGATGATAGACGGGAATCGACCGGATTTCCTCCTTGACCTTATATCCGAGTGGTGTATTGTCGGGGATTATCATCTCCCCTTTTCTTATCTCATTAGCGTCCGGTTCCGGAATCTCCGAAAGGCGGGGAGAGCCGGGAAGTGTGGTAGCTGTAATAAGATAAAAGCCCGGAGAGCAATAGTCATGGAAGAAGGCCCGCTTGGGATGCTTACGCGAACAGGATGCTGCTTGATCGCCAGCGGCCGTTAAACCGGATGATCCGGAGCGCGCTTTCCCTTTCATGAATTCGGGAAGTGGATGATGGGAAGGAAAGCCGGATGAGGGAGAGTCTGAGCGCATATGGAGTCGGCATTAAGTTAGGGAGTTGCTATTTTTTATTTCCGTGGCTTCCGCCACGGCACGGACAAAGAGGCGCTTATCCTTTTTGGGCTGTGCTGAGGCGGGATCCGAAGGGAACTGTCGGTGATGCCTGATGAGGCTGTTATCAATTTTGTCATATGCGGCACGGAGCTTTGCGTCACATGGTGCGGCCCCAGCTGCCGCGGTCGAGGTTGCGGTAGGAGATGGCTTCGCTGATGTGTTCGGGCCGAATGTTCTCCGAGGCGGCGAGGTCGGCGATGGTGCGGGCCACCTTGATGATGCGGCCGTAGGCGCGGGCGCTCATGTCGTACTTTGTCATGGCCGACTCCAGCAGCTTCTTGCAGGCTGCGTCCAGCGTGCAGTAGCGATTCTGGAGCGCCGTCGTCAGCTGGGCGTTGCAGTGTATTCCGGGATGCTCGGCGTAGCGCGCTTCCTGAACTGCGCGTGCGCGGATGACGCGCTCGCGTATGGCCGCCGAGGGCTCGCCGGGTTCCATGTCGGCAAGCTTGGAGAACGGCACCGGCAGTATTTCGCACTGGATGTCGATGCGGTCGAGCAGCGGGCCGGAAATTCGGCTCATATACTTCTGCACCTGCCCGGGCGCGCATGTGCACTCGCGCGTGGGGTGGTTGTAGTAGCCGCAGGGGCATGGGTTCATGGAAGCTACGAGCATGAAACCGGCTGGATAGTCTACACGATAGCGTGCGCGCGACACGCTTATGGTCCTGTCCTCCAGCGGCTGACGCAGCACTTCCAGAACGGGGCGACTGAATTCCGGGAACTCGTCAAGGAAAAGAACACCGTTGTGGGCAAGGGAAATCTCGCCCGGCATCGGATTCGAGCCACCTCCCACCAGCGCCACCGGCGATATGGTGTGGTGCGGCGAACGGAACGGCCGCTGCGACATCAACCGCGAGCCACGCTTCAGGCGGCCGGCCACGGAATGGATTTTGGTGGTCTCAAGTGCCTCCGAGAGCGTCAGCGGCGGCATGATTGAAGGCAAGCGCTTTGCCATCATCGATTTGCCGGCGCCGGGAGGTCCTACGAGCAGGATGTTGTGGCCTCCGGCACAGGCCACTTCAAGAGCGCGCTTCACGTTCTCCTGGCCTTTGACGTCGGCGAAATCGACGTCGAAAGCGCTCATGTCGCGTGCGAATTCCTCGCGCGTGTTGACGACGGTGGGTGCAATGTCAAGGCGCCCCGACACGAAGTCCAGCACCTGACTGATGTTGTCGACGCCGTAGACGTTGAGATTGTTGACGACGGCGGCCTCGGTGGCGTTTGCCGCCGGCAGGATGAAGCCTTTGAAGCCCGCGGCCCGGGCGGCGATAGCCATCGGCAGCGCGCCGCGAATGGGCAGCACGGAGCCGTCGAGCGACAGCTCGCCCATTATCATATATTTGTCCAGCTCCGGCGCCTTAATCTTCTCCGCACCTGCCATCACTGCTACGGCAATGGGCAGGTCGTAGGCCGCGCCCTCCTTGCGCACGTCGGCCGGCGAGAGATTGATTACCACGTGGTGGCGCGGCAACTCGCGGCCCGAGTTGAGCAGCGCCAGACGCACGCGCTCCTGGCTCTCCTTGACGGCGGTATCGGGCAGCCCGACGATACTGTACATGTAGCCGCGTTCCACGGCCACTTCCACGGTGATGATGATGGCGTCTATGCCCTGCATGGCCGCGCCGAACGTCTTGACAAGCATAGCGCTACTGTTCGTTGCCGATGACCTGCGCGATGGCGCATGCCAGCTGGTCGGGGCATGAGGTTGATTTGGCTCCGCAGCGTATGCCGCGCAGACGTGCGGCCACTTCGCAGGCCGGGGCGCCCTCAACGAGAGCCGAGATGCCCTGAAGGTTGCCGTTGCAGCCGCCGGTCACGCGGAGGTTGTGCAGGCGGCCGTCATTGTCGATGTCGAAGTCCATCCGGCGGCTGCATGTGCCTTGCGGTATATAGGTGTGATGCATTGTGGTAGGCGGGTTTTGTATGGTTTTATGAATTTCTGTGTTTACGTGAGGTAGGGCGGTGAGAACATTACCGGCGATTCATGTGTTTATCAGTAAATGCTTATCGCAACTAAGTATAATCTCAAAAACAGAACCTCATATGGACGACAAGAAGAAAAAGAAGTACGTATGCGACGTATGCGGATATGAATATGATCCGGAAGTCGGCGACCCCGGCGGCAGCATCGCCCCAGGCACTGCATTCGAGGATCTGCCCGACACATGGGTGTGTCCTCTCTGCGGAGTAGGCAAGGACGAGTTCAGCCCCCTCGATTAATCAACGGCCATATCGGCCTGCAGGCGTTGCCGCACGACTTCATACATCATGACGCCGGCGGCAACGCTTACGTTAAGGCTGCCTATGCGGCCGAACATGGGTATTGCGACGCGGGTGTCGCACAGAGCCATGACTTCGGTGGATATGCCGGTGTCCTCGGCGCCCATCACTATGGCTACGGGGCCGTCGTAGCGGGCCGAGGTATAGAGTTCGTCGGTCTTTTCTGTCGCGGCTACAATCTGATAGCCGTTGTCCTTCAGGAATTTTACGGCTCCGGCAATGCTGCGTTCGCGGCATACCGGAAGCGTCATCAGCGCGCCCGCCGAGGTCTTGACGGCATCGGCGTTGACCGATGCGGAGCCGCGTTCGGCAATGACAATCGCGCCTACGCCGCAGCAGTCGGCCGTACGGGCTATCGCTCCGAAATTGCGCACGTCGGTAATGCCGTCGAGAACCATGACGAACGGCGTGATGCCGTCCTCGTAGAATTGCGGTACAAGCTGTTCCAGGCGGTAGTAGGTCACGGCCGAGATGTAGGCCACCACGCCTTGATGGTTCTTGCGGGTGATTCTGTCGAGGCGTTCGGCCGGAACGCGCTGCGCCACTATGCGGTGTTGGCGCACGAGGGCGAGGAGTTCTTCGGCCAGGGCGCCGTGCAGGTCCTTGCGTATTAGGAGCTTGTCAATCTGCTTGCCGGCGTCGATGGCCTCGATTACGGAACGTATGCCGAAGATGAAGTCTTTGTTGTCCATGTCTATGCGGTTGGTGTTTTGTCTGTGTCGCGCTGTAGCAGCGAGCGTGCGGCCGCCAGGGCGGCAGGGTCGTCGTCGCGTCCGCTGAGCATGACGGCGAGCTCGCTGATGCGTTCTTCGTCGGTGAGGCGTGTTATGCGGGTCTCTGTGGCGTCGTCGGTGTCGTGTTTGTAGACACGGAAGTGTACCTGTCCCCTTGCCGCCACAGCCGGCAGGTGGGTGATGGCTACTACCTGGAGGCATCCGGCGAGTCCCAGCATCATGTCGGCCATGCGTGCGGCCACATCGCCGCTGACGCCCGTGTCTATCTCGTCGAAAATCACCGTGGGCAGCTGCATGTGGCTCGCCACGATGCTTTTTATGCAGAGCATCAGACGCGAGATTTCGCCGCCCGATGCGGTGCCGCCTATGGGCAGCGGCGTCTGGTTCTTGTTGAATGCGAAGCGGAACTCCACGCTGTCGATGCCGTCGGAGGTGAGCTTCCCGGCCGACAGTCCTATCTCGCAGCGCAGGTTCTTCATGCCCAGGGGCATGGCTCGTGCCGTAAGTTCCTCGGCGAAGCCGTGTGCGGCCGTATGGCGTGTGTCGCTTAGCTCGCGCGCCAGGAGCATGGCATTTTTCTTGGCTTTACGAGCCACGGCTTCAAGGTCTGCCAGACGTTCGTCGCCGCCCTCGATGGCGGCGAGCTTAGCGCGCAGACTCTCACGCAACGCAATGAGGTCGTCAACCGTATCGACGTGGTGCTTCAGCTCCAGCGAGTAAAGAGCGCTGAGACGCTCCTCCACGCTTTCAAGCATCTCCGGGTCGCCCTGAATGCCGCTTTCCATGTCGGCGAGGCTTTCGGCTATGTCCTGAATCTCTATTCGCGCCGAGTCGATGCGTGCGGACAGTTCCTCGCTGTCGGCTATATAGTCGGCCAATGCCCGGCAGTGACCGGCGGCTTCGGCCAGCGCGCCGATGGCATTGACGGGGTCCTCGGCCAGCGGTCCGAGGGCGCCCTGCAGGCGGGTGCGGATGGTGGTGGCGTTAGCCAGCAACTCGCGCTCGTGCTCCAGCTGCTCCTGTTCGCCGGGTTGTAGCTTCATCCTGTCGAGTTGTTCGAGCTGATATTGCAGGTACTCTGCGTCGGCTGCGTTGCGGCGCAGCAGGTCGCGCGTCTCGGTATATGCCTTGAGTGTATGACGGTAGGCTGTGTAGGCCTCGGCGTAGCGTTCGCGCAGGTCGTTGTTGTCGGCGAGGTTGTCGATAATGGAGAGCTGATAGGCGGGGTCGGCCAGCAGCAGATTCTGATGCTGCGAATGGATGTCGATGAGGCGCAGTGCCACGGCTTTAAGCACGGGGAGGGTGACGGGGGTGTCGTTGATGAAAGCTCTTGAACGTCCGCCCGGCATGAGCTCTCGGCGCAGGATGCAGATGCCGTCGGCGCACGGGTCAAGCCCGTTGTCGCTCAGTATGGCTTCGATGCCGGTAGCGGCCGTGATGTCGGCCGCGGCTTCGATGACCGATTTGCGGCTGCTGTCTCGAACCATGCGCGCGTCGGCGCGTCCGCCGAGCAGGAGTCCGAGTGCGGCCAGCATAACCGATTTGCCGGCGCCGGTCTCGCCCGTAATGATGTTCAGTCCCGGACCGAACTCGATGTCGATTTGCGAAATCAGGGCGTAGTTGCTGATGTGGAGTGTCTTGATCATCTTGTCTCCTTGCCTTTTCTTATTTCCTCAAGGCGTGTCTGCTCGGTGGGGTAGATGGGCTCGAGCAGGTTGTACACGCGCGTGCGTTCTTCGGCGGGAGCCTTGGAGCATACGTTGACGAGCTCGTCGAATTTCGCGTCCTTGAACATCGACAGCGCCACCGACATGGGCGCGTGTTCGTAGACGTCGGCCACGGCCTTGAGCGACTCAAGAAGAGCCGCGCGGCCTTTGTCGGGGCTGACGGCCATCTCGTCGAGTCCGCGGCGATGGTAGGTGTATATCATGTCGCGTATGCCTTCCGTGCCTGCGTCGGTGAACGCCGAAAGCACGGCACTGCGGTTCTTGGTATCCTCGAATGCTTTCCAGCCAACCTCGCCGGAGCTCTGGGCCATCTGTACTATGGTCTTTATGCGCTCCCACCACGGGTCGCCGCCGCGTGGCGAGAAAGAGTCGAAATCGAGCGCCAGGAAGAGGTAGGCGTAGAAGTTGAGTATGGCTGTAAGCTGGCTTTCCTGCTGCGAGAGAGAGAACACAAGCGGCTCGTTCTCGCGGTAGCTGAAATCGATTTTCGTGTCCTTGAAGTTGAGCAGCGTGGTGGTGTAGCTGCTGTTGTAGACGGGACGTATGGTCTGCACCTGTAGGTCGCCCTTGGCTATGCCGTCCTCCGAGTATTCGCTGATGGTGAAATACATGCGGCACTCTATCTTCTCGTTGGCGGCGAACTGCGTGTTGGTGAAGACGGTGGTGTTCATGTAGTCGGCTATGGCCTGGCGCAGGGTCTCGAACACCTGCTTGTAGGTGCCCTCCACCTTGTCGCTGTTGATTTCGACAGTGCAGTTCAGTTCCTGGGCGCTCGCCGCGGCTGCGCCTGTAAGCAGCATCAGTGCGAGAATCAGGCGCCGCATAGCTTTATGGCGTTGAGTATGTCGGCGGCCACTTCGCTTTTTCCTTTCAGAGGTAGCTCCGTCTCGCGGCCGTCGGCTGTGAATATGCTTACTTTGTTGGTGTCAGTACCGAAGCCGGCTCCCGGGTCGCGCAGCGAGTTCAGCACTATCATGTCGAGGTTCTTGCGCGCCATTTTGCCGAGGGCGTTGTCGCGCTCGTTGTCGGTTTCGAGCGCGAAGCCTACGAGTATCTGCCCGCGGCGCTTGGCCTCGCCGAGCGCCGCGGCTATGTCGGGATTGCGTACGAGAGCAAGTTCGCATTCGGCCATATGCTCGCGCTTGATTTTGCTTTCGGCGGTTTCCGCCGGCCTGTAATCGGCCACGGCGGCGGCCATAATGGCTATGTCTGCGTCGGCGAAGGCGTCGGTGGCGGCCTTGAGCATCTCGCGTGCCGACTCAACGCCCACAACGGTGATGGCCGGATGCGTGGCCTTCAGCGCCACGGGGCCGCTGACGAGCGTAACGCGCGCGCCACGGCGCGCGGCCTCCTCGGCCAGGGCGTAGCCCATCTTTCCGGTTGAGAAGTTGCCGATGAAGCGCACCGGGTCGATGCGCTCGTAGGTGGGACCGGCGGTTATCAGCACATGTTTGCCGGCAAGGGCGGCCTTTTCGCTCTCCCAGGCTTCAATGGCGGCGACGATGTCGGCGGGCTCGGCCATGCGGCCTTTGCCCGAAAGGTGGCTTGCCAGTTCGCCGCATGCGGCCTCGACTATGCGGACGCTGTCGGCGGCGAGTGTGGCGAGGTTGCGGGAGGTGGAGGGATGGGCCATCATGTCCAGGTCCATGGCCGGCGCCACGAGCACGCGGCCGCGTGTGGACAGGTAGCTTGTCACGAGCATGTTGTCGGCCACGCCAGTCGCCATCTTTGCCAATGTGCAGGCCGTGGCCGGTGCCACCACGAAGTAGTCGGCCCAAAGGCCGAGGTCGACGTGGCTGTGCCATTCGCCGGTGTTTGCGGTGAAGAACTCGGTGATGACCGGCTTGCCGGTGAGGGTCGACATTGTCAGCGGCGTGATGAATTCGCGTGCCGACGGCGTCATTATCACCTGCACTTCGGCACCTGCCTTGACAAGCAGCCGGGCCAGCAGCGCCGACTTGTATGCCGCGATGCCGCCGGTGATTCCGAGAACTATATGTTTCCCTTGCAGCGTCATTTGCGTGTGCGCAGGCGGATGCGGGTGAACGCCTGCTTTGTGTTGTTGGTGAAGTCTCCGCCCATTATCCAGCTATAGTAGCCCGGGTCGCGGCGCAGCACGTCCTCAGCTTTCTGTCCCTTGTATTTCCCGAAGTTTATCACCTCGCAGCCGTTGTCGTCGTAGATGAGACGCCCCATGAAGTCGACGTTGCGGTTCTGCGACGCGTATTCCGCCAGGTGCTCCACGTCGTCCGGCAGGTCGCCGTAGTGGTCCATCTGTGCCATCAGCACCTCGTAGGTGGCGCGCGTGTCGGCCATGGCGCTGTGGGCGTCCTCCAGATTGCGTCCGCAGTAGTAGCGGTAGGCGGCGGTCAGGGTGCGCGGCTCGCGCTTGTGGTATATCGTCTGCACGTCGATGAAACGGCATGCGCCGAAATCAAAATCCACGCCTGCGCGCACGAATTCCTGGTCGAGCAGCGGCAGGTCGAAGCGGTTGCTGTTGAAGCCGGCGAAGTCGCATCCGCGCAGGCACTCGGCGAGCGATTTGGCTATCTGCGCGAAGGTGGGTTCGTCGGCTACGTCGGCGTCGGTGATGTGGTGTACGGCGGTAGCTTCGGCAGGTATGGGCATGCCTGGGTTGATGCGCCGCGTCTTCTCCACGGTGCTTCCGTCGGGCATCAGTTTCAGGAAGCTCAGCTCGACGATACGGTCGTGGGTGATATTGGTGCCGGTGGTCTCCAGGTCGAAGAACACGAGGGGCTTTTTCAGTTTCAGTGACATGGAGCCGATCAGAAGTCAGTAACGGTCATAGGCATCAGCAGCATCACCAGCTCGGTGTCTTTCTCGTCCTCGCTGGGGCGGAAGAGGCCGGGGCGTCCGGGGTCGGCCAGGGCTACGGTGATGTCGTCGGTGGGCATCACGTTCAGAATCTCCTGGAGATAAACCGAGCTGAAGCCGATTGTCAGCTCCGGGCCGTCGAAGGAGCACGGAGTCTTTTCGCGTGCGGTGCTCTGGTTGGTCTTGTTGTCGCCCTTTATCTCCATGCTGTCGGCGCTGATGCGGAACTTCTCGAGGCTGTAGCCCGGGTCTACGAACACGCCCACGCGGCGTACGGCCGTCAGCAGCGAGCGACGGTCGATAGTCAGCGTATAGGGATTGGATGTGGGTATCACGCGGTTGTAGTCGGGATAACGGCCGTTGAGCAGGCAGCACTTGAAGGTGTAGTTTGCGCTGCTGAATGTGGCGTTCTTGGCCGTCAGCGACACCTTCACGGTCTCGTCCTTGGCGAAGACGTTGCGCAGCACGCTGCATGCCTTCATGGGCATGATGCAACCGATTGTGTTGTCGGCATGTATGCGGCGGTTGACGTAGCGCACGAGCTTGCGGGTGTCGGTGGCCGCGAAGGTCATGTTATCGGGCTTGATGTCGAAGTATACGCCTTGCATCACCGGACGGTACTCGTCGGTGCTGGCGGCGAACATCGTGTAGTCGAGTCCCTTGACGATTTCTTCCGTGGGGCACTCGAACTCTATGGGCTCGGCGTCGTCCTCGCGGCTCTTGTAGGTGGGATACTCGTCGCCGTTCACGGCCACGAAATTAGATTTGCCGTTGCTGTAGTCGATGTTGATTTCCAGCGACGACGGGTTTATGTCGAAAGTGATGCCCTGGTCGGGAATCTCCTTGAGGAAATCAACAAGCGACCTGGCGTTGATGCAGAAGCGGCCTTCTCCGTCGGCTTCCGTCACGGCCACGCGGGCGGTGAGCGAGTTCTCGGAGTCCATGCCGGTTATCAGCAGTTCCTGGCCGGAGAGCGACAGCAGGAAGTTGTCCAGCACGGTGATGGTGTTCTTGCTGTTGATGACCTTGCTCACGGCCGATGCGGCGTTGTGCAGAGCTTTGCTCGAAACGTTGAATTTCATATCTTAGTGTATTTTTTGTTTCTCTTTTAGAGAGCAAAAATACAAAAATTCCCTGACATTACGGCATAGTATACAATTTTTCACGTACAATCTTCGGGGCGTATTTCAAATGGCGCTATAGAAGACACAAAAACGCCCCGCGGAGTGCGGGGCGTTCGGAATATTGTGTGAGGTTTTCAGTCAGTCCGGGCGTGCATCAGCCGGAGCCATTTCCGGTATCCGAAGACGGCGATGACGGTGTATGCCGCATAAAGGATGGGATAGAATATCAGGCCTTTATATGCATACAGTCCGACGCAGACGATGTCCACTACGAGCCATGCCAGCCACTGCTCGGCGTATTTGCGTGCCATCATCCATGTGGCTACGATTGACAGTGCGGTCGTGAAACCGTCGGTCACGGGCACGGTGGAATCGGTGAAGGTGGCGAGAATCCAGGCCAATGCTGCCCACAGCGCGGCAAGAGCGCCGGCCGCTACCGCCCACGCCCATAGCGGAGTGTGCGTGATTGGCTGTGGCTTTTTATCCTTTCCGCGTGAGCCGCCTGCGCGCCACACTGCGTAGCCGTAGACGGCCATGACGAGGTAGTAGATGTTGATGGCGAAGTCGGCATATATGCCTTTGGAGAAGTATATCCACATGGATATGGCCGGCATCACCATCGAGGCGAGCCATACGCGGGCGTCGGCATGGTACTCCCACCAGAGGTAGAGGAGTCCCACGCTGAAGCCCAGTATTTCAAGGATTCTGTCCATGCGCCCGCGTTCAGAAGCTGAGTGCTACGTTTGCCATCACATGGATGGGTGCCTGGGCTGCATAGCCGGCATAGCGGTAGATTTCGGGCTTGCCATTGTCGCCCACGTAATATCCTGCTCCGCAGTAGCCGTTGTTGAAGTACTTCTCGTTGAAGAGGTTGTAGATGGAGAAGCCGATGTGGAGGCGCTTGCAGGCCGGCAGATTCTTGAACGTGTAGCCCAGATGCAGGTCGGTGACGAAGTAGGAATCGAGCACGGTTTCCTCGGTGCGGGCGTTGTTCATGTACTGCTTGCTGACGTAGTGGCTGGCGAGCTGAGCCTCGAAGCCTGCGACGCGGAAGTTGAAGGCGTTGTTGAGGATGAAGTCGGGCGAGAATGCGATGGGGGTGTCGCCGCGGTCGAAGGAGATGGGGTTGGTCCACTCGTCTTCGTAGATGTACTCAGTGAAGTTCTTGATGCGGTTGCGGGAGAGGGTGGCGTTGATGTCCCAGTCGAACCAGCTGCACGGGCGCAGGGCGGCCTGCAGCTCGATGCCCATGCGGTAGGAGTCGGGCGTGTTGATGCTCAGGGGGTTGCCGGTGTCGGAAAGCTGGCCGGTGACGACAAGCTGGTCCTTGTAGTCCATGTAGTAGAGGTTGACGCCTGCGGAGAAGATTTTCGACGAGTAGGTGTAGCCGAGCTCATAGTCGAAAAGGCGTTCGGCCTCGGGACGGTGGTTGGGGTCGCCGTCGGTGAAGTTGTCGCGTACGGGTTCTTTGTGTGCGACGCTCCAGGATGCGAATGCGCGGTGGCCGTCCTTTGTGAAGTTGAAGCCTACCTTGGGGTTGAAGAAGTCCCAGCGGCGGTCGATGTCGAGGGCCATCGGGGCCATCGTGTTCCAGTCGAAGTTGTCGCTTGCTCCGTCAATGGTGTAATGTATGTGGCGGTACTGGAGGTCGGCGAATGCCGAGAACATTGAGTTGATGTCGTAGTTGGCGCGGGCGAAGAAATTGGAGTCGAATTTCTTGCCGGTGTTGCGGTAATATTCCTGGAGAGGATCGATGGGGCCGACGTAGTTGCGCACCCATGCTATCTGACCGTAGTGGAGGCCGTGGAAATAGTTGGCCGCACCGCCGATGGCGATGTTCCATGGGCCGTTCTCATAGTTGAACGTAGCCATGCCGCCGCCGAAGCCGTTGTCGTTCTTCTTCAGGCGCACGAGGTCCGATTTCTCCACCTCCTCGCCGTCAGCGCCGACGAAGTTCTGCAGTCCGTATTCCAGCAGTGTGCGCCGGGTCTTGTACTGGTTGTAATAGCCGAAATCGTCGGTATAGTGCAGCGCGGCGTTCAGGCGCCATTTGTCGCTGAGCACCTGCGAGAGATGCAGCTGGAAGTGGTGCTGCGTGTAGTTGTCCATCTGGTCCTTGTAGTATGCGCGCTCTCCCTTGCTGTTTGTGTACTCGCCGCAGGGGTTGTAGCGCCGGCCGTACTTTTCCATATCCTCCTTCGAGGCATAGTCCCAGGCCATGTAGGTCTGTTCCTTGCCGCCGAAAACGATGAAGCGCAGCAGGGTGTTGCGGTTCTGGTAGGCGGCCTGCGTGAAGTAGCTCCACAGCTTGGAGGAGGCACGCTCTATGTAGCCGTCGGAACTCATGTGGCTGACGCGGGCGTCGAAGCTCCAGTGGCCGCCGAGCAGGCCTGAGCCTACGCGCACGGTCTCGCGGTTGGTGTTGTACATGCCGTAGGAGCCCGATACCTCGGCATAGGGGTCGGCCGAGGGAGCGTCGGTGAGCATGTTGACGCTTGCGCCGAATGCGCCTGCGCCGTTGACGCTGGTGCCTGCGCCGCGCTGAATCTGCACGTCGCGCAGCGACGATACGAGGTCGGGCATGTTTACCCAGTAGACGTTGTGGCTCTCGGAGTTGTTGATGGGCACACCGTTGGCTGTGATGTTGATACGCGAGCCGTCGGTACCGCGCACGCGCATGGATGTGTAGCCTATGCCCGATCCTGCGTCGGAGGTGGTGATGACCGACGGCGTCATGCGCAGCAGGTAGGGGATGTCGCGGCCGTCGTTGTACTGTTCGAGTTCGGCCTTGGTTACGTTGGTGTAGGCTACGGGGGTTTTGGCTGTGGCGCGGTTGGCCACTACTTCGATTTGTTTGAGCACCACAGCGGTGTCGGCCTGCGCGGCGGCAGGCACAGCGGAGCCTGCCGCAATGGCACAGGCTGCCGCTGCAAGAAGACTTTTCTTCATTGCTTTTTCTCTACGCCGGTATTATCCGGATCAGGTTCAAAGGGTATGATCTCAGCCTTGACCTTATCGGTCAGGGGGCACCCCTAAAAAATGTGTGAATTATCTCTGTGCCTTTCGGCGCTGCAAAGTTAATGCTTTTTATTCGGGTATGCAAATTTAGAACACCGGGACAATATAGAACTCGATGCGCCGGTTGGCCCGCCGGTCGGCGCGTGTGGTGTTGTCGTTCAGCGGTTCGTCCTTTCCGAGCCCGTAGATTACGACGTTTGTGTCGTCGCGCCCGGCGAGCTGCCAGAGCAGATCGTCCACGGCGTTGGCGCGGGCCTCGGTGAGAGCGTCCGAGTAGGCGTCGTCGCCGGTGTCGTCGGCATGTACGGCCACGAGTACTTTGTAATGCGAGGCGTTCTCGACAATGCTTTTAAGGCCTCGTATGCGGTGCAGGGCCTCGCGCTTGGGTTCAGTGGAGTTGGCGGGGAAGATGGTATCGCAGGGCAATGTCGCAAGCACCACTTCGCCCCCGCGGATGGTGGAGGCGCGCATGCCCGTAGTGCGCAGCGACGCGGCCAGGCGGCGCGCATGGTCTGCGGCCTCGGCGTGCCGCTTCTGCGGGATGGCCGGCGTGTTGATGTTGGTGTCGAGGTCAAGGTCGGCGGCGTCGGTCTGGGCGGCGGCACGCGGGATGGCGCAGAGCAGCAGAAGGACTATAGCAGGGAGCAGGCAGCGGCGTATCATAGCAGACTCATTTCGTAGTCTATCTCGGCGGCTACAAGTGGCGCGACGTGCTCCGGACGTATGATGTTGCCGCTGTCCTTGGCAAGGACGCGGGACGCGTGGGCGGCAATGGCCTGGACGTCATCATCGTCTTCCGTGTCGTCATCAAGATCTATGTCCAGGTCGCCGTTGTCCTCATAGTAGTCGAATATTATGTCTATGAGGTTGAGCAGCTGGTCGTCGTCGTAGGCTTCGGCGCCGGCCACGGCGTCGCGCATTGCGCGGATGGCTTCGTCTTCGTTATATTCTTTCATAATTGTTCGAGCAGTTCGGCAGGCACGTCCATCGCTATGGAGCGTTCTGCGGGGTTGATGCTGCATATCCAGTCGTCGGCGAGGGGTATGAGCAGTTCGGAGCCTTGCGGCGTTTCTACGGACAGGAGGGTGTTGGCTGTGGAGACGTCCACATGGACGATGCCTCCTATGGTGGTGCCGTCAGGCATGGTAAGGGTGAAGCCTGTGAGGTCTTCGGCATATAGCCCGTCGGCGTCGTCGAGGCTTTCTTCGTCTTTCGGCCATTCGCGTCGGAGTGCCCACACGTCGTGCCCCACATACGCCGAAGCTTCCTCCGCCGTGTCTGTGCCGTCGAGGGTGAGCAGGACGGCTCCGGTGCCGCGGCTGCGGCGGCCGGCGATGCGGAAAGGCACGAAGATGCCGTCGATGCGCATCACGGCGTGGCGCAGCTCGTCGGGGCAGTCCCGGTCGAGCTCCACCACGATTTCTCCGCGCAGGCCGTGCGTTTTCAGCACTGTCCCGAGCAGGACAAGTTCGTCGGCAAGAATCATTTGCGTTTTTTCTTCTTTTTGGTGGAGGGGGGCGCGATGATGTTGAACTCATGCAGCGGCAGCGAGTCGGCGTCGACGCGTATGCGGCCGTCGCTCATTTCGTAGAGGTCGCGGTACACGCGGCTGTCCTCCACGCCCTCGGGATTGATGGCGAGCAGGAGTTTTTTCATCTGGTTGCCCACGAGGCTCAGCAGCTCGTCGCGTTCGTCGCCGGCGGGCATGTCGGCGGCGGCAGCCACGGTCAGCTCCACGAGGCGTCCGTAGTGGCGCCGGCGCGCAGGATCTGTATTGTAGAAGATTGGCTCGGGATGTTCGTCGCCGTCAGGGCGTACGGGAGTGTCGTAGGGCGTGTCGACGTCAAGGCGGTAGCCGCTCATGATGATGACGTGGTCCCAGAGCTTGCGGCGGTAGTCGTCGGCAGGGCCGCTTGGGGGAAAAAGACGCATCATCGTGTCGACGATGGTTGCGGCTGCGGCAGTGCGTTGCTCGCGGTCTTCGATTTCGAGGGCCCGGTTCACCATGTTCTGTATGTTGCGGCCATACTCGGGGAGTATGAGGTCGGGCAGATGGTTGTTGTAGGTCAGCATATTGTGTTGTTGTGATTTTTGTAATACTCAATTTCCTCGCGGATGAAGGAGGATGTTGGCGACGCCCCCGCGGCTATCTCCTCGGGAGTGCCGGCGGCCACGATGAGGCCGCCGTTCTCGCCGCCGCCCGGTCCCATGTCGATGATATGGTCGGCGGCGCGTATGACGTCGAGATTGTGCTCGATGACGAGTACCGTATTGCCGCGCTCCACGAGGCGGTCGAGAATGCCCATGAGCGTGTTCACGTCGTCGAAGTGGAGGCCTGTGGTCGGTTCGTCAAGAATGAACAGCGTGCGTCCGGTATCTTTCTTGGCAAGCTCGGTTGCGAGCTTGACGCGCTGGTTTTCGCCGCCGCTGAGGGTGCTCGACGGCTGTCCTAATTTTATGTAGCCGAGGCCGATTTCCTGAAGCACCTTGATTTTCTTCAGGATGGACGGTATGCCCGAGAAGAACTCCACAGCCTGATTGATTGTCATGTCGAGCACGTCGGCGATGCTCTTGCCCTTGTAGCGCACCTCCAGGGTCTCGCGGTTGTAGCGTTTGCCCCCGCAGGCCTCGCATGGCACGAGCACGTCGGGCAGGAAGTTCATCTCGATGGTGCGGTACCCGTTGCCGTTGCACACCTCGCAGCGGCCGCCGGCCACGTTGAAGGAGAAGCGTCCGGGCTTGTATCCGCGTATTTTGGCCTCCGGCAGGCCTACGAACAGCGAGCGTATGTCGGAAAATACGCCGGTGTAGGTGGCCGGATTGGAGCGCGGCGTGCGGCCCAGGGGCGACTGGTCGACGGTAACGACTTTGTCGATGTGCTCCATGCCGCGCAGCTCTCGGTAGGGCAGCGGTTCGGCCAGCGCACGGTAGAAATCGCGGGCGAGGATGGGCTGGAGCGTGCCGCCGATGAGCGACGACTTGCCTGACCCGCTGACGCCGCACACGCACGTGAGCGTGCCGAGTGGTATGTCAAGGTCGACGTCGCGCAGGTTGTGGCCTGTGCATCCCAGGAGCATAAGGTGTTTGCCGTTGCCTTTGCGGCGCACTTCCGGCATCCTTACGCTGCGGCGCCCCTGAAGGTAGTCGGCGGTGAGGGTGTCTGTTTCGAGCAGGCGCGTGGGTGTGCCCTGGAAAACCACGCGGCCGCCCTTGCGTCCGGCGCCGGGACCTATGTCCACTATATAGTCGGCGGCGAGCATGATGTCTTTGTCGTGCTCCACCACTATGATGCTGTTGCCGGCGTCGCGCAGGCGCTGGAGAGCTGAGATCAGGCGCCTGTTGTCGCGCTGGTGCAGGCCTATCGACGGCTCGTCGAGGATATATAGCACGTTGACGAGCTCGGAGCCGAGCTGGGTGGCAAGGCGTATGCGCTGGCTCTCGCCGCCGCTGAGTGTGGCGGACGCACGGTCGAGCTGGATATAATCGAGACCGACGTCCACAAGGAAGCGCAGGCGCGTGGTGATTTCCTTGATGACTTCGGCGGCGATGGCACGGTCGCGCGGCTCCAGGCGCTCGGCCACGGTGCTGCTCCATTCGTAGAGGCGCCCGATGTCGAGGCGCGAGAGCTGGGCTATGTTCATGCCGTCCACGAAGAAGTGAAGGGCCTCCCGGTTCAGGCGGTCGCCGTGGCATTCCGGACACACCACCCGCGAGAAGAATCGTCCGCTCCAGCGGTTGGCGGCGGCGCCGGCATCGTCGGACTGCTGCATCTCGATGTACTTTATCAGGCCTTCGTAGGTCTGGAAGTAGCTCGTGGTGCTGAGGGTGTCGTTGTTGAGCACGAGGCGCTCGTTTGTGCCGTTCAGTATCTCGCGCATAGCTTCCTCGCTGAGCTCGCCGACGGGGGTGTTGATGTTGTAGCCGTGTTTCTCGCAGATAGCGGAAATCTGCCAGAAAATGATCGTGTTGCGGTATTTGCCCAGTGGCACTATCGCTCCGTCATGTATGCTGATCGAGGAGTCGGGGATTATTTTCTCGCGGTCCACTTCGTCTACGTAGCCCAGGCCCTTGCAGTAAGGGCATGCGCCCTGCGGCGAATTGAACGAGAAATTGTGCGGCGCCGGCTCCCGGTAGCTGAGGCCTGTCTCGGGGTCCATCAGGCTCTGGCTGTAATGCGCCACTGAGCCGTCGTCGGGGCAGTATATCATGAGCTGCTTGTCGCCGTGGCGCAGGGCGTTCTCCACGCTGGCGTCGAGGCGCTGCATGTCCTTGTCGGCCACGCGCAGGCGGTCGATGACTATCTCTATGCTGTGGTTCTTGTAGCGGTCGAGACGCATGCCGGGTGTCAGCTCCATCAGCTCGCCGTCGACGCGCGCATTGAGGAATCCTTTCTTGCGCAGCTGTTCGAACAGTTCCTTGTAGTGGCCCTTGCGGTTGCGCACCACGGGGGCAAGCAGGAGTATGCGTCGCCCGGCGTACTTGTCGAGTATCAGCGCCACGATGCGCTCGCGGGTATAGCGTACCATGTCCTTGCCGGAGAGGTAGCTGCGGGCGTGGCCTATGCGGGCGTAGAGCAGGCGAAGGAAATCGTATATCTCCGTTGTTGTGCCGATGGTGCTTCGGGGATTGCGGTTGACGGTCTTCTGCTCAATGGCTATGACCGGGCTGAGGCCCGAAATCAGGTCGACGTCGGGTCGTTCGAGGCTGCCGAGCATATTGCGGGCGTAAGCCGAGAATGTCTCGATGTAGCGCCGCTGGCCCTCGGCGAAAATGGTGTCGAAGGCGAGCGACGATTTTCCCGACCCGCTGAGGCCGGTGATTACGGTAAGCGCGTTGCGGGGTATGGTGACGCTTATGTTTTTGAGATTATGCACGCGCGCGCCCTCTACCCGCAGCACCTCGGTGCCGGATGCGATGTCGTCTGTCTCTGTGCTCATTCGCGTATCCAGTTGGGGTTGTAGACAGGGCGCTTCTGCGTCGAACGTTTGAGCGACTCCGGCGTGGCAATCTTGACGGTGTATGTCTTGCCGGCCTTGTTGGTGAGCTTGCGGGCACGTATCCAGGGATTGTCCTCGCGCAGCTGGCGGTAGCTGATGCCGCGATCTTTGGCCCACTGTGCCCAGTCGTCGACGGGGCCGCTGACCTTTTCTTCCTTATATTCCTGCGGGAAGTAGAGCTGGTCGCGCCGCAGCGTGTAGCCGTAGGCCGCGGGTTTCTCCATTATGGCCTTCATGGCGAGGAGCCTGAACATATAGCGGGATGTCTCGCTGTTCAGGTATAGGTCGAAGGCGTCATCGGCCTGCTGCTTGTCGAGCTCGGAACTGACGCGCCCCATGCCGGCGTTGTAGCTTGCGATTACCGACGACCAGTCGCCGCCGTATTTCGCCAGCGAATTCTTGAGGTAGCGGCAGGCCGCAGCGGTGGCCTTCTCCACGTTGTAGCGCTCGTCCACCTCGTCGCTGACCTCGAGGCCGTACTGCTTGGCCGTGGCGGGCATGAACTGCCAGACACCCGCCGCCTTGGCCCCCGACACGGCGCGCGTGTCGAGATGGCTTTCTATACAGGCCATGTACAGCATGTCCTGCGGCACATTGTTGGCTTTGAGTATCGGAGCCATGACGGGAAACAGCTCATTGGCGCGCTTTATGGTAAGCAGGATGGAGCCATGACCGTATATCATGGAGGTGAGCTCGCGGTCGTAGCGCTCGTACATGTCGGTGCGGTCGAGGTCAACCTTGTTGCCGCACAGGTTCACGGCGCGCGGTATGTCTGGACTGGCCACGCGGGAGAAGACTGTGCTCTGTGCCGGCGTGGCGGCTTCGACAGGCAAAGCTGCCGTTGTTGCGACGAGTATTAGGCAAGTTGTTATGATTCTGTTCATTGTCGTTCGTGTTTTGAGAGTGAGAGAGGATATGGCTTTAAACCATTATTCCGGAGAGGTTGTCGCGTTACGGTTCTGGCGGCTGCCGATGATGTTGATGTCGCCGCTGAGGTTGTAATCACGTCCGTCAGCGCCTTTGGCCCGTATCACATAGTAATAAACACCCGGGCCGACTTTTTTCCCTCCGTGAGTGCCGTCCCAACCCTGCGATGGGTCGGTGAGAGTGATGATTTTCGCTCCCCAGCGGTTGAAAATATCGCATTTGAACTCGACGATGGACTGGTAGCTGACGCGCCACTCGTCGTTGACGCCCGGACTGCTGTCCGGCGAGAATGCGTTGGGACATACGAGGCGCGACTCGCCGATACCTATCTCATAGGTCTCGCCTGTGTAGGAGCATGTGCCGTCGGCATTGGCGGCGGTGAATCTGACGTAGAAAGTACCTTCCTCGGTGAAGGTATAGCTGAACTGCGTGTCGTTGAACACGTTGTCGTTGATGTCGAACTCGGGTGTGCGTGAAATCTGCCATTCGCGGAACGCGACAGCATCGGTCACTGCCGCCTCGAAGGTGATCTCGCACGGCGCGCTGCCGCCAAGGGATGCTCCCCCCGGGGCAGGTTTCTGCTCGTTGGCTACGTCGCGTTCCTGCTGCGTGGCAGTGGTGCGGGCTGCTACGGCTACAGCAGCGTACTCCGCGCTGCTTACGCTCTGTTCTGCCCCCCACTCGCGCAGGAAGCGGTCGCCGGCCACGGTGAACGATGTATTGCACAGCGGAGCCGGCACATGGGTGGACGCTGAGATGTATTCGAGCGAAGCCTGTTGCTCGGCCTGTACGTATTGCCGTGCCTCCTCGTCGTAGACCAGCGACCGGTAGCTTACGGCAATGTCGCGGCTGAGGGTGAGCGCACGGCCGTTAATGCTGTAATAGCGTATGGCGTCACCCTGACCGGCGATGCTCAGCAGGGTGTTGTCGCAGGCATATTCGTCGCCCGAGGCCGTGACGCCGTCGAGCCGGAGAGGGTGGGAGGAGTAGTCCGTAATCCAGTAGCACAACTGGCGGCCGCCATCTTCAATGAGTATGCCGCAGTCGCCTTCGCCGAGAATCGCGGCAGAAACGCCTCCGCGCACGGCAGCCTCCATAGGCTCCGCATATGCAGCTCCGGCTGCCCCGAAGCGCTTCCATGTAGCCGTGGCCGAGGGGTAGGTGGCCGTCACTCCGGATGCCTGACGCAGCACATACACTGCCTCAAGTCCGGTCGACTTTTCCGGCACGACAGTTATGACTTTGCCAGGCAGTCCTTCAAAATCAAGAGCATGAAGTGCGCCGCCGCAGCAGACGGCGAGGCAGAGCGATATGGAGAGACGCAGGTTCATGTATTTGTTTCCTTTTCGTTTTAGCTTACAAAGTTACAAAAATACTGCCTAATGTGCAACTCGCCGACACTGTCGCACTTTTGCCAATTCAATTATTTTTCTTACTTTTGCAAATGAAGTCTTTACAACTTCAAGAAACAAACCATATTAGCAAAAGCAAGACCAAACATATGGGTGATTTCAACTTAAAAGTTTCTGACATATTCCGATATATACTTCTCGGCTGCATAGAATGCATCCTGTGCGTCGTGATTTTTTATGACAATATCAAAAGCATCGACATCGAGAACGTGAAAAATACGCTGGAGGCTTTCCCTTTCGACAAGAGCATCATTGTGCTCATCGCAAGCATCAGCGTGTTTTATCTTTTCGGATATATCACTCAACTGGTGATCGGACTCTTTTTCCACGGAAATTTTCTGGGAACGGGAATCGGCGAGACCGCTTGCTTCATAAAGCACTATCCCAAATGGATTTTCAACAAGGAGAAATTTCCGTATCCCGACTGGATCTATTATTCGGAGGCTCCCGACAAGGTGGTGGAAATATTTCAGGACATCACCGAAACCGGTTCCGATTCGGAAAACAAACTGGAATTCTATTATGCCAACCAGTTCTTTCAGGGAATGGCTCTGGCTTTCGTTTCTTTTTCGGTATTCGCACTGAATGTGGCTCCCTTCATTAAAACCACAATATTGCTCGGAATTTTCATCGCCCTCTTTGTTTTGGGAAGCAATGCCACCAGAAACCGAAAGCTTATTCTGGCAAACAAAATTCTCATGTACGTCTTTCCTGCGCTGGCACTTCTGGCACTCCTTTTTTGTCGTGACGGCACCGGGAATTCATATCCGCTTGCTGCCCTCATTTCCATTCTGATGCTGGCATCGCTGTTCCTGGCAGGTTTCCTGTCGCGAAAACAGCTGAGAAGGATTGACATCCTTTCTCACCAAAAAGACGAAAAGCTATTTGACACTACGCTCGTGAGATACGGAATCCCCCGGGTATTCATACTCACCCGCGTGGATGAAACCGCCTTCCCTTTCCTGCGGGAGCAACTCGAATCAATCGCCATGCAGGATTATCCCGACATCAAGGTAATCGTCATCATCGACAAGGACAACATGAGCACTGTCTCGAAAAGCAGTGCCGAAGACCTCTGCGATGAATTTGTCAGAAAAGGGCTCCGCATACAATACAGCTATTCGGTGGGTTCGGGAGCTGCCGCCCTTGCATATGAGACCCGGCAGGTATTCATCAACTATGCCACAGACAACGATATTTCCGTATGTCTTGACGCCGACGACAAACTGGCACACCCGCAATCCATTTCCAATATTGTGGCTAAAATGTTCCGGACGCAGTCTAACATATGCATCATAGGATTTGAGATTTTCGGCAACACATACATGAATTTTGCAAAGAATTTCCACAACGACCTCGTGAAGATGATGGCCAAGAAGTTGGAAATAAAAGGCAGTGTGGATGAGAGCAGAAGCAATGACTGCATGCATGAACGTGCTGAATATCTTACTCCCCAAAACCTGATTGATAACAAAGTTGCCCACCTTGTCAGCACGCTGGGATGGGTGAAGTGCTATCGGAAATGTATAGCCAAAGCATATCAGGCTTTCCTGTCGCCATATAAGGAAGATTTCGGCAAATTCACGAAATATGAGGATTTCCCCGACATAATAGCGCTGCTGTCGGCCGACAGCAAGATTTGCGCAGTGGCTCAGGCATCGATTTCGTTCAGAAAGAGAATGGGATCCGTCACTACAAAAGTATCTTCGGAAAACTACGACAGGCTCATTCCTTATTATCTGAAGCTGGCCGATACGTTGGCGAAAGATGTTAAAGATGTTATGGAACAGGCCGAAAAACAGGAGGACCGTGACAAGGCCAAATTTGCCGCCTCTGTCAGTGAACTTGTGCACAGTCTTTTTATTCCCTATAAATTCGTGCAGTATCTTAATGTAGTCTATGCAAAGACTGTAACAAAACCGGAAATCACAGACTATTCATGCGACCTGTTCTATCGGAAATTTCGCGATGACATATACAGCGGGGACGAGCACGTGTTCAGAAAAGGCATAATCAGAATTCTAAACGATAATAAGACAAACAAGATTTTCGACGACGTGCCTAAAAAACTTGCAGACCATATTAAAAAACATCTGCTGACAGACGATGAATTTCATGTAGTGGCTGATGCATATGGTATCAACTCAGATTAGGTAATGCGGTTGATTGCCGGTCATACGCTACATCACCTTCCATACGTTCAGTACAATGTCGTCCTTCATCGTTCGGGGCATGGGCATATCCGGCATTGCCTGCGGTCTGTTTTCATCCGAGAATAGGCCACTGTTTCGCCTTATGGCTTGCCGCCTGAAAGACGATTGGAGAGGAGCACGGCTGAAATTTCGGCAATAACTTGCGATGCCTCGTGTTCATATCCGGGAAAATCTTTCACGAGTACTACAAGCGTGTAGTGACGCCCGTCTGGCAACTCGACGAAGGCAGCGTCGTTATGTGCGCAGAGTATGCCGCCGTCGCGGAAGCCCGAGCCCGTTTTGTGAGCCACGGCCACACCTTCCACGCCGACGAGAGGGGCCGCGATGCGGTCTTTGCCTGTCCGGCACTCACGTAGCGTCCGGCAGATGAACTGCTGTTTGTCGGCCGACATGATGCTGTCGGTGAACAGTCGGTTGATGAGGCATGCCACTCCTAAGGGCGAAGAACGGTTGGCATACGCCCGCGAGTGCTCCTGCCCCATTTCAGCTTCGGTATAAGAGAGGCTGAAAGTGTTGCGCTGAATCAGCGTGGCGATGATGCTGTCGGTGGTCGCTACGTCCGTCAGACTGCCGAACATCAGATTGCTCGCGTTGTTGTCACTTTCCATCAGAGTGTAGCGAAGAAGCCGGCTTACGCTTAAGCACAATGTGTCTTCAGTGTGTTCCCTGAGCATCGGCGACCATGTGTGCGGGTTAAGTTCGGCACGAGCCACGCACAGCGTCGTGTCGAGCGACATGCCGGTGCGGTCGGCCTCGATGCACAGGGCCACAGCCTGATGCAGCTTGAACACGCTCATCAGCGGATATTTGTTCTTATCGTTGACAGTAACCGTGTCGCCGGTGTCAGTAATCACGGCCACGCCTATCTCGCCGGGGTATTTGTCCACAACGGCCCGTATTGCATCCTCCGGCTTTCCCTCATTACGGCAACTCCAACCCATAAACGGTAATACCGCCATGGCAATAACTGTCAATATCTTCATCCCAAAAAAGTTTTTGCAAAATTACTAAAAATCATTCAAACTCCTAACTCCACACTCCTCACTCCTAACTGCGGCCGCAGGCCGCCCCTCCCTCTTACCTCTACACTCTAAACTCAAAAAAAATTTGCCATTTGTACAAAAACAGCATTCAAACGCGATTTCGTGTTGTAACTTTGCACCGGCAAGAGGAACCCGGCCGCAGAGGCAGCCACCCTCTTACCTATCCACTCTAAACTCTAAACTCTAAACTAAAGAGAACATTGACATTCTGTTACAAACCCGCCGCGCAGTCCGTCCGACAAACGGGCAGCAACGCATAGTGCAGGCTGGGGGCAACACATCGGGAACGGAGAGAGACCGGCATCTCTCCGACTGGTAGCGCACACCCGTTGTGTTAGGTGATAGTCCCCGACGTCAGGGTTGCCTTGTGACCCGCATCGAGCCAAGCTCGGCCAGCACGCCACGCGCACAAAACATACAACAGCCGCATGCTAAAGGAAGGGAAGCATGCGGCTGTTTTTGTATATATGTCATCACCACACCCTCATACTTAATACTTCATACCTAATACTTTAAACCGTCCTCTCCTACCTAAATTTTGTGTTTTAAGGGAAATATCGTAAATTTGCAGGTCAAAAACTGAAAATACACATTTGCATGAACGAGTTAGCTCCGAAGTATAATCCCTCCGAAGTGGAGGACAAATGGTACTCCTACTGGCTTGACCACGAACTTTTCAAGTCGGTGCCTGATGCACGTGAGCCTTATACAATAGTTATTCCCCCGCCAAATGTGACGGGCGTGCTGCATATGGGCCACATGCTCAACAATACTATCCAGGACATACTCGTGCGCCGCGCAAGGATGCTTGGCAAGAATGCACTGTGGGTGCCCGGAACCGACCATGCCTCCATATCCACGGAGACAAAGGTGATACAGAAGCTGGCCGCGCAGGGCATCAAGAAAACCGACCTCACACGCGAGGAGTTTCTAAAGCATGCCTGGGACTGGACCCACACTCACGGCGGCATCATTCTCCAGCAGCTGCGCAAGCTCGGCGCTTCCTGCGACTGGAGCCGCACGGCATTCACTATGGACGAGCGCCGCAGCCGCAGCGTTATCAAGGTGTTCTGCGACCTCTACGACAAGGGACTGATATACCGCGGCCTGCGCATGGTCAACTGGGATCCGCAGAACCGTACGGCCATTTCTGACGACGAGGTGTTCTTCGAGCAGGAGCAGTCCAAGCTGTACTACCTCCGCTACTACGTGGCCGATGACGACATGACCGGTGCTACCGGCGCCGAGGAGGAAGTGATACACACCGATGCCGACGGACGCCGTTATGCCGTGGTTGCCACCACCCGTCCAGAAACGATTATGGGCGACACAGCCATGTGCATCAATCCCAAGGATCCCAAGAACGCATGGCTCAAGGGCAAGAAAGTGATTGTGCCTCTGGTGGGCCGCGTGGTACCCGTCATCGAGGACCGCTACGTCGACATAGAGTTCGGCACCGGATGCCTTAAGGTGACGCCGGCTCACGACAAGAACGACAACATGCTCGGCAAGACCCACAACCTCGAGACCATCGACATCTTCAACGAGGACGGCACTGTGGCCGAAGTCGCCGGCATGTACGTGGGCATGGACCGCTTCGACTGCCGCAAGGCTATCGCCGAAGACCTGCAGAAGGCCGGCCTGATGGAGCGCGTGGAGGACTATGTGAACAACGTGGGCCTCTCGGAGCGCACGAAAGTGCCTATCGAGCCGAGGCTGTCGCTCCAGTGGTTCATCGACATGAAGCACTTCGCCGAAATTTCGCTGAAGCCCGTGATGGACGACATCATCCGCTTTGTGCCTGAAAAATACAAGACAACTTACCGCAACTGGCTTGAGAACATCCAGGACTGGTGCATCAGCCGTCAGCTGTGGTGGGGACACCGCATCCCGGCTTACTACTACACCGACCCGGCCGACGGTCAGGAACACTTCGTGGTTGCCGAGAACAAGGACGCAGCCCTGCGTAAGGTTCTCGCCAAGGACAGCTGCGCCGGACTCTCCATCGAAGACCTGCGTCAGGACGAAGGCGCCCTCGACACATGGTTCTCGTCGTGGCTCTGGCCCATCACGCTGTTCGACGGCATCAACAACCCCGGCAACGAGGAGATAAACTACTACTATCCCACCTCGACCCTTGTGACGGGTCCGGACATCATCTTCTTCTGGGTGGCCCGCATGATTATGGCCGGCTACGAGTATGTTGGCAAGGAACCGTTCAAAAACGTTTACTTCACCGGTATCGTGCGCGACAGCATCGGCCGCAAGATGTCGAAGAGCCTCGGCAACTCACCCGACCCTCTCGACCTTATCGCCACCTACGGCGCCGACGGCGTGCGCATGGGCATGATGCTTGCGGCACCTGCCGGCAACGACATCATGTACGACGATAAGCTCTGCGAGACAGGCCGCAACTTCTGCAACAAGATCTGGAACGCCTTCCGCCTTGTGGCAGGATGGGAGAGCAGCGACGCCGTAGCCCGTCCTGAGGTCAACGTCACAGCCGAACGCTGGATGCGTTCGCGCATCAGCGCTACCGTGGCCGAGGTGAACGACTGCTTCGACAAGTTCCGCCTCAATGAGGCCCTTATGGCCGTGTACCGTCTGTTCCGCGACGATTTCTCGGCCACTTATCTTGAAATGGTAAAGCCCGGCTATCAGCAGCCCGTCGACGTGGAGACACTGCGTGTCACCAACGACTTCTTCGACGCCCTCCTGCGCATGCTTCACCCCTTCATGCCGTTCATCACGGAAGAGTTGTGGCAGCACCTTCAGGATCGCCGTCCCGGCGAGAGCATCATGTATGCTCCGATGCCCGAGGCCGGAGAAGTGGACGAAGCCCTCGTGGCCGATATGGCCGTGGCCCAGGAAGTGGTCGGCGGCGTCCGCGCCGTGCGTGCCAAGAAGAATATCCCCGCCAAGGAATCCCTCGGCCTGCTCGTGCTCGGCACGATGCCGGAGGCCGCCAAGGCCGTCGTTCGCAAGCTTGCCAATGTGGACGAAATCACGGAGAATGCCGCCAAGGATCCCGCCGCCGTATCGTTCCTCGTCGGCACCACCGAGTACGAGGTACCGATGGCTTCCAGCATCGACGTGGAGGCCGAGCTGTCACGTCTGCGCAAGGAACACGACTACTACACCGGCTTCCGCGCATCTGTGATGAAGAAGCTCGGCAACGAGCGCTTCGTCAACAACGCTCCCGCCGCAGTGGTGGAGGTAGAGCGCCGCAAACTCGCCGACGCCGAGCAGAAGCTCGCCGCCATCGAGGCCTCCATCGCCGCCCTCGGCTGAGACCGGTAACGATATAGCAAAGGCCACAGGCAAAACAATGTCCTGTGGCCTTTTACTTTCTGTAATATTTTCTATTGCTGTCCGGTAATAATAAAACAACTATTACTGCCCGATAAAATGGCAACAACCCGCGCTCGTCGCGGGTTGAATATTGTTAGCCGCGGATTAAGGCGCACCGCGCCGTATCCGCGGTAGGTTCAGTAAAGGACATCAACCCGCCGGATGGCGGGTTGCACGACCTCTGGCGGCCATGAAACATTTTGAAAATCTGACAATAAATCCGGACGTGGTGCAACCCGCCATCCGGCGGGTTGATGCGTTTGTGACGCTTCTTCCGCGAGTATGTCGCTCCCTGCGGTCGCTCCTTAACTCGCGGCTAACCGGATTTTACCCGCCATCCGGCGGGTAAGCGCCGATGAATAGGGCTTTTATGCTTGCAAACACTTAGTAGCAAATTATTTACTTTGTTTCGACTGATACCAATAATTGAGAATATCGGTGGCACATTTCGTTTCGGTCAACACGGGATAGGAGGCTAAAAGCGGCAGAAAGTTTCGGCGCCGCGTGTGTTTCTGCTTGCATATCTCAAAAAATGGCCGTAAATTTGCCGTTGCCGGAGGTATGCTGTGCCGCCTTAGAGAAGGTGCTCCCGCAATTTCCGGCATACATATTTTGAAAGAAGCGTTTCGGGCTTTGTCCTCTTTAGCAAAAATCGCCAAATTTTTCAGTAATAACGAAGGATAAAAGCAGTCGTAGGAACGCTCATGCTTGTCGTATATCCACTCCCTCCGGGCGGAGGGAGACTTGATATCCGATTAAGCGTGGGAGTGGACTGTTTACTTCGTTATGGGCGTTTGGCGATGCCTGCTAAGGGGATAAGCAGAATTCATCCTGCGCTTTTTTATTATCCCAAATGTCGGCGAAAGGGTGACGCCGGCACATCAGACACTCATGAAAAACATTTTAGCTTTTATGGCCGTGGCCGCCGGCGCGCTCACATTGTGCGCGTGCTCTGACGACGACAAAGACCTCGACATCAACAACTACGGAGCGTACGAACGCCTTCCTGAAGAGCTGATAGACAATCTGTCGTCGAACTTCGAATACAGGGGTACATGCTATACGCTTGTCTATGGCCCTGAAAACGGATACAGCGAAGACACCTGGCACTTCGTCTATGAGGGCAGTGACTATTACTGGCCCTACAAAGGGCTCCACGTCGTGCAGTTCTCGCCCGACAGCCGCACTGTGGCATCGCTCGGCCACGACGAACCCGTAACGCGTTTCGGTGATTACCTCACGCCCCTGCTGCCGCAGGACAAGGCTTTGCCAATCCTCGGCGACAACATACTCATCGTCACCACTCCCGACAACCGGCGCACCTATCGCATTTTTAACGGTGACGCCGACATCCTGTACACAAAGGATGGTGACCGCACAATACTGCTGCCGAGTACGGGCGGCTCGGAATACGGCTACGTAATCATGACCGACACCGATCTTTATTCCAAAGGCACGGGTGGCTCAGGCGGCGGTACCGGCGGCAGCGGCAGTTACGACCGTGTGTCGACCAAGGTGTTTGAAGTGTGGACCTACGGTTACGGCATGTCGAAAACGGTAAAACAGTCCGACCGCTGGTGGTACAAAGGAGAGGTAGGCGGCAAAGTGTGTCTTTTCAAGACGCAGCACGGCTCCGGTTTCATGGTGGCGTCTCGCAATCCCGACACTAATTGCGAAGGTTATTCGGTGGGTAGCTACAGCTACAAAGTAACCGAACAGACCATAACCTCCGGAACTTACTATTACTACTTCAACTGAAATACGGAAAGATTCCAGGGCGAACCTGAGATGTTATTTCAGCCGGAAGTTGTAGCCGACGGTGGCTTCGAGTGACATTGAGCGAGAGGCGCTGAAGATGTCGGCCTTCTTGGACGGATAAATATTTCCGAGACCGTAGTACAGGCGCGCTTCCAGCACGATGCTGTGGCGCGGCTGTACGTAGAATTCGCAGCCGAGGCCGGCGGCGATGCCGTAGTCGAATTTGTTGGCTATGTCCATGCTCATCTGCGACACCATGCGGTTGGCCGGGAAGCCTTCCACGTCGCCGGGATTGGCGTAGTCGAAGTTGCTCTTGATTTTGTCGCCTATCATGTAGCTGACTTCCGGGCCAAGGTTGACGAAGCATTTGAAGCGGCTGCTGCCGAAGTAGATATGCGTCATGACGGGCAGGCGCAGATAGGTGAGCGATCGGCTGTAGTCCAGGAAGTCGTCGGCTTCCTTGAAGTTCTCTTTCCAGCCGCGCTGCTCCCAGCCGAATTCGGCTATGATGCCGAAAATGCGTTCTTCGGTGTAGCGGAACGTTATGGCGCCGGATGTGCCGTTGAGCCAGCTTTGTGTCACTCCGGGCGAGAACGACATCCTGGACAGACTTATGCCGCCGCGCGCGCCCATGCTGATGTGCGGCTTGTAGTGTGTCTCGGCTTGCATGGCGCATACGGCGCAGATGGCTCCGAGCAGTGTCAGCAGTAAACGTTTCATCAGAGTATGCCGGTGTCGATGCTCCTGTCGGGGCTGAAAGTGATGATGTAAAGAGCGTCGTTGACGGGGCCGCTGTCGTCGCCGGTGCTGTCGAAGTTGAAGGCCGACTGTATGCCGCGCCACATCGACGTGTCCTGCGGCGTGAAGATGCCGTGGTTGGCGCGCAGATTCTCTATGAGCATGAGGGCGACGTCGTAGCCGAGGGCTCCCTGATTGGGCACAACCTCCATTGGCGCTGTGCCGTATGTCTCGGTGAAGGCTTCGGTGAAGCGCTTGGCCGGGAGGCTTTCGGTGTCCAGGAAGACGCGGCTGTAGATGGTGGCTCCGAGCGTGTGGAGCATGTCGCGCGCATCGTTGCGGAAGGCCGTCCAGTCGGGGTAGCCGAAGAGGCTGATGTCGGCGGTGGCGGTGTCTTCCATGTAGGCCTTTATGGCGTGGCTCATGCGGTTGAACTCCTGGAGAGCGCCGCTTGACGGCACTATCACGTATTTGTCGGCCGGGTCGAGGATGTCAAGGTCGGACGAGCGCAACGTTCCGCTGTAGGAAATCTCTACGGGAGCTATGCCGTCGGCGAGATACTGCTCGCGGATGTAGTCGGTGAAAGCCTGCTTCTCGTTGCGCCCGGTAGTGTTGCGGAGTATCACGGGACGGGTGTCGCCGTAGCGTTCCCTCATGCCGCGGTAGGCCTTGGCGTACATGGCGCTGTGCGGAATGTTGGCCTGTATGAGCGACGGCGTAGTGGCGTAGCTGCGGTCGCGCAGATTGAAGATGTTCAGCACGTAGGCATCGCCTTGGGCCGCAGCTTCGGCCAGGGCGGCCATCTGGGTGCTGTCCTCCGGAGCAATGATTACGGACGCCCCGCGGATGTTGTCGTCGATTTTGAAATCGCTGCTGTCGTAGCAGTAAATCGTGACGGGGTTCCCCGAGTGACTCATTTCTTCTGCGCCTATGAGCATGCCTTTGTAGAAATCGGTATAGAGATGTGCGTGCTTGCCCGGAGCGCCGTCGGTTAGCTCGAAGGGGAGGACTACGGCGATTGAAGCCTCCCGGCCCGGAGTCACAGCGGACTCAGTGACAGCAGGCAGCGAGTCGGGGGTAACCGAAACTTCTACTGTAACTTCCTCCTCCTCTGCCGGAACAGTTTCCGGAGCAGCGGGTACCACAGTTGTCGGCTCAGTCTTTTCTTCAGTCGCAGGTTCTGTTACTGCGGGCTGCGGTTCGGGTATGAACAGGGGCGTCTCGTTGGGCGACGATGCCGGCTGCGAGGAGTAGTCGCTTTCTGCTGCAACGGGTATCACAATTGTCTCGCCGTGGCGCAGACCGCGGTTTTTGAGCGCAGGATTCAGGGCTACAATCTCGTCGGGTGTGGTGCCGTAGCGGTGGGCGAGTCCGAAGAGGGTTTCATTGCGCTGCACCTCGTGGTTGATGGACGACGCGCCCTGCGGAGCAAGCTCCTCGAAGGGGAAATACAGCGTTGTGCCGGATCGCAGACGCTCGTTGGCACCGGGATTGTAGCGTATGATGTCGTCGCGGCTGATGCCGAGGTTGCGGGCTATGCTGAACACGGTGTCGCCCGATTTTACTTCGTAATAATAGTATTTGCGTCCGTTGATGCTCTTGACGGGCAGGTCAAGGGCATCGGCGCCCAGCGAGGCAATGGCAAGTAGGCCGGAGAGCATTATGTTGCGCAGTATTCGTCGCATATCGGATAAGTGAGTGGTTTATCGTATCGGTTAATGTCCTTGCAGGAGGCTCCGGTATCGCTCCGGGTCGCTGATGAGGCGTACGGCTTCGGTGAAGACGGGGTTGTGCGGATTGGTGGAGCGAACGTACGAGCCGTTGTCGTAGAGGTCGCGGGCCATAAGCCCTTTCAGCATGGCGCGGATGATGACGGCGCTGCGCTGCCATTGCTCCTCGTTGAATTCAAGACCTTCCTTGGCGGCAGCGGCTATAAGGGCCTGCTCGTCGTCGGGAGCGATTTCAAACCGGGCGTAGAAAGTATCCTCGTCGGGGTATTGGGCCAGCAGGGCAGAACGGTTTTTCTCAACCTTGTTGATGATGAAGGTGTTGACGATGCCTTTTGCCACGAGGTCGCGGTAATAGGGCGAGTACATCGTGGTGTCCACCGGAACGAAAACGTCGGGCATGATGCCGCCGCCTCCGTAGACCGTGCGACCGTTGTGCAGGGTGCTGTATTTGAGTTTCTCGTCGAAGTGGATGCTGTCGGCGCTCCACAGTTCTCCGCTTTTGTAGCGGTTGAGCATGTCGAGCTGGTATTCCTCGCCTTTGCCCTTGGCATACGGCTTCTGGATGCATCGTCCGGCAGGAGTGTAGTAGCGCGCGGTGGTGAGGCGTATCATTGACCCGTCAGGGAAGGGGAAAGGCCGCTGCACGAGGCCCTTGCCGAAGGTGCGGCGGCCCACCACGAGGCCGCGGTCGTTGTCCTGAAGGGCTCCTGCGAGGATTTCGGAGGCCGATGCCGAATACTGGTTTACCATCACCACAAGGCGCCGGCCGGTATCGCCCCCGCGTGTCGTAACTTCAAAGGTCATGGGTTCGCTGTGCAGCCCGCGCGTGCTTACCACGGGCGCGCCCTGAGGCAGGAACTGCGACGCCAGTTCCACCGCCGCGCCGAGGTAGCCACCGCCGTTGTCCTCCAGGTCGAGAATGAGATGGCGCATGCCCTTGCGGCGCAACTTGAGCATCGCTTCGGCCACTTCGTCGGCTGTCTTTTCGGCGAAACGGCTGACACGGATGTAGCCTATGGAGTCGTTCACCATGTATGTGTCGTCGACGCTGTAGATGGGAATGTCGGCGCGTGTGAGCGTGAACTCAATCGGCTCGGCCACTCCGGCGCGCTTGACGTCGAGCTTCACCTTGGAGCCTTTGGGGCCGCGGAGTATCTTTATGATGTCCGAGTTCTTCTTGTTCTTGCCGGCGATTACGGTATCGTTGGCGCTCAGGATGCGGTCGCCGGGGCGTATGCCGGCTTTCTCGGAGGGGCCGCCTACGGTGGTCTGGATTACATACACCGTGTCCTTGAGCATATTGAACATTATGCCTATGCCGCTGAATTTGCCTTCGAGAGGCTGATTGAGTTCGCGGGTCTCGTCGGGTGTGGAGTACTGCGAGTGCGGGTCGAGAGTGGCGAGCATGGCCTTGACGGCTTCGTCGACGAGGCTGTCTTCGGCCACTTCCTCTACGTAGAAGTTGGAGATGATGCCCTCGGCGTAGCGCAGTTTCTGCGAGGGGCTGAGGGAACCGGTCTGTGCGAACGCTGTCATCAGCAGCGACGCCGCGGCGGCTATGGCGAGAAATATCTTTTTCATTTATCAGTAACAGGTTTTGGAAGAAATGCGTCCACGTCGCGCCCGTAGGAGGCGAGTTCGCGCACTATGGAGGAGGATACAGCGGCGAGTTCGGGCAGGCTGTAGAGCAGCACGGTCTCGATGCCGGATAGCTGGCGGTTTACGTCGGCCAGGTCGCGCTCGTAGTCGAAGTCGCGTGTGGAGCGTACGCCGCGCAGCAGGGCGGTGGCGCCGTGGGCTGCGGCAGCGTCGACGGTAAGGCCGTCGTACACGGTCACTTCTATGCGGCTGTTGCCGGGAAATACGCGCCTTATGGCCTCGGCGGCCTGCTCGGCGTGCTCGCGGTCGTCGGGCTTGGCGGCGTTGACGCCCACGCCGATGACTATGCGGTCGAAAATATCGAGCCCGCGGGTCACGATTGACGCGTGGCCTGTTGTGAAGGGCCTGAACGAGCCGGCAAAGAAAGCTGTGCGGGGTTTATGCTCAATGGGTGATGTCGGTGTCATCTTCCACTACGAGGTTGTCGATGATGAAGTTCTGGCGCTCCATGGTGTTTTTGCCCATGTAGAACTCCAGAAGCTCGGCCACGGCGTCCTCCTTGCGCAGCGTCACACGGTCGACACGCATGTCGGGTCCGATGAACGTGCGGAACTCGTCGGGGGAGATTTCGCCGAGGCCTTTGAATCGTGTTATTTCGGCGTTCGCGCCGAATCGGTTGATAGCTGCGACGCGCTCCTCGTCGGAGTAGCAGTAGACGGTGTCGTCGGAGGGCGCTTTGGCTTTCGTGCCGCGCTTGCTGGTCTTCTTGTTGCGCACGCGGAACAGCGGCGTCTGGAGCACGTAGACGTGGCCTTTCTTGATGAGGTCGGGATAGAACTGGAGGAAGAAAGTTATGAGCAGCAGGCGTATGTGCATGCCGTCTACATCGGCATCGGTGGCTATGATGACTTTGTTGTAGCGCAGTCCGTCGATGCCGTCCTCGATGTTGAGGGCGGCCTGAAGCAGGTTGAACTCGTCGTTCTCATATAGTACCTTCTGCGTGGCGCCGTAGGTGTTGAGGGGCTTTCCTCGCAGCGAGAACACGGCCTGAGTGGCTACGTCGCGGATTTTCGTGATGGAACCGGCGGCCGAGTCGCCCTCGGTGAGGAAGATTGATGAGGCGAGTTTCAGCGCCTCGTCGCCCTTGGTGTCGTTGAGATGTGCCCGGCAGTCGAGAAGCTTTTTGTTGTGCAGGCTCACCTGTTTGGCCTTTTCGCGCGCCTTCTTGGTGATGCCTGCCATGGCTTTGCGGTCGCGCTCGCTTTCCTGTACTTTCTTGAGGATGATGTCGGCCACTTCGAGGTTACGGTGCAGATAGTTGTCGAGCTCTTTCTTGATGAAGTCGCCCACGAACTTGGCTATCGTGGGGCCTTCAGGCCCCATGTCGCGCGAGCCGAGCTTGGTCTTTGTCTGCGACTCGAACACCGGTTCCTCCACCTTGACGGCCACGGCGGCGATGATGCCGTTGCGTATGTCGGAGTACTCGAAGTTGCGGCCGAAGAAGTCTTTCAGCGTGCGCGACACGGCTTCCTTGAAGGCGCTCAGATGGGTGCCGCCCTGGGTGGTGTGCTGACCGTTGACGAACGAGTAGTATTCCTCGCCGTACTGGTTGGCATGGGTGATGGCAACCTCGATGTCGTCGCCACGGAGGTGTATGATGGGGTAGAGCGAGTCCTTTGTCATGTTCTCGCGCAGGAGGTCGAGAAGACCGTCGCGCGAGTGGAAGCGCCGGCCGTTGTAGACTATGGTGAGGCCGGTGTTGAGGAACGTATAGTTTTTGAGCAGCGGTTCGATGAACTCGTCGCGGTACTGGTAATCGCGGAAGATGGATGCGTCGGGAGTGAAGCGCACCAGTGTGCCGTTCTGTGCGTCGCAGGGCTGGAGAGGTGCTTCCGATGTCAGCTCGCCTTTGCTGAAGACAGCCCGCTTGAGCTCGCCGTCGCGCACGCTCTCGATCTCAAACATGGTGCTGAGCGCGTTCACGGCCTTGATGCCGACGCCGTTGAGGCCTACGCTTTTCTTGAACGCCTTGGAGTCGTACTTGCCTCCGGTGTTCATTTTGGACGCCACGTCAACCACTTTGCCCAGGGGGACGCCGCGGCCATAGTCGCGCACGGTGACGGTGCCCTCGGCTATCATCACTTCGATGCGCTTGCCGAATCCCATCATGAATTCATCGATGGCATTGTCGAGCACTTCTTTGAGCAGGACGTAAATGCCGTCGTCGCTGTTGGTGCCGTCGCCAAGTTTGCCTATGTACATGCCCGGACGGCGCCGGATGTGCTCCTTCCAGTCGAGTGTGCGTATGTCGTCTTCGCTATAGTTTGCCTGTATGCGGCTTTCGTCGGGAGTGTTGTGTTCCAGTTCTTCGCTCATAAATGCAAAATTAGCGATTTTTTTGCGAAACAGAGGTCTGACGTTCAGAAATTTTGCAAAATTAAGATTCCTCTCCTATTCCCGTGCGGATGGCGTCGAGGATAAGCGGCAGGTCGGAGAGATTGAGGCGGTAGGCCGCGAGGGCAGGCATGTCGTCGCGGATTGCGCGCTCAAGTGCGGTAAGGTCGCATCCGGCCTCGACGGTGTAGCGCCGGTAAAGCCTTATCGCATCGGCCATCCGGCTTTCGGCCCAGGCAAGATGGCCCATGTTGAGATAGTCCTCGGCAGCAGCTCCGCGAGCCAGGATTTCGCGGTAATAGCCGCGGGCGGCATCGGCGTCGCCGGCCACAAAAGTGCTCCATGCCAGGGCGCGCAGCAGGCCGGGGTCGGCTGCGGAGACATCGGCGCCTGCGAGCTCGCGCAGCAGCGACGATGCACGGTCGTATTTCCCGCACTGTATGAGCGTATAGGCCATGCGGCGGCGCACGTCGTTGTCGTCGGGCTTCATGGCGGCAAGACGCTCCAGCACGTTCAGGGCACGTTCAGGCTGTCCCGATTGCGAGAGGGTGTGAGCCAGGCGGGTGAGAGTCCATGCGTTGGTGCCGTCCATAAGGTCGGAGTATCCGTAGTGCTCGGCGGCTTCGGCGTAGCGGCCCGTCTGCTCCAGGCAGTAGGCCGTTTTCTGGTAGATTTCCGCCGACGGTTCCTCGATGTCGCCAAGCAGCTGGTAGCACTGACGCGCATCGTCCCATGCGTGTATCTTGAAAAGCAGTTCGGCCGCGGCGTGCAGTGTGTCGGCGTTGCGCACGGCGCTGTCGAGAAGGTCGATGTCCTGAAGGAATATTCCACGCGCGAACGGGTCGAAGAACTCCGTGCGCCTGTTGTAGAGCTTGTAGAAACGGTATATGTTCTGCACGTAAGCGCGAACGGCGGCTGTGTTGCCGGCGTCGGCATTGTCGAGCATTCCGTTCTGCTCCATGGCGTGGCGGTTGCTGTCTATCTGGCGCGCGACTATCTCCCGTTTGTCGGCCGGTGTGGCCTGCAGCGAGAACAGAATGGAGAATTTGTCGTTGTCGCACGGCATGGGCATGCGGGTGAGCATATCGACGAGCGATGCCATCTCTCCTTCCAGCGCGGCTGAAACGTCGCTGTCGCCTTCATCGAAAGGTGTGAACCAGCCCTGTATCCTGTTGAAGAACGGATAGTTCTTCAGATGCGAGAACGCTCCCATGAATATGTCGGCGCCCTCGGAGGTCATTTCCGAGAACTCGCGCATACGGTCGTAGAGGCCGGTCTGCCGCATTTTTTCTTCCCATTCGGGGTTTATCTCAATCTCGCCGCTGTCGTTTTCGTCGACTGCGGGGATATTCCTGTTGAAAATATCCTTGCCGAGGCGCATTATGTCGGGCATCATTTCGTCGCGTACCTGACGGGTCACGCGTTCGGTGTCGCGCGAACGCAGTAACTCAAGGTATACGGAGCGAACGCGCCGCTGCCACAGAGGATGCTCCGAAGCGGCCTTGATGCGGGCGCGCACCGAGTGCGGATGGCGGCGCTTGCGGTAGCGGAACAGCGCCAGCAGTATCCAGCAGGTGGCGGCCAGGGCTTCGCGCTCGTCGGCGGATGTGTCGAGCACGTCGGCCAGCAGTTCGAAGCGTGCGGTGTCGTAGAACTCCATCAGCCCCAGGCCTGCGGCTGCAATCAGGCGCATGCGCAGGTTGTGGTCGGCCGCGGAGTCGCTTTCCAGCAGGCTGCGGACTGTGAGGCGGTCGTCGCCGGTCATGGGGAACACGGTCCATATGCGCTCGAAAAGTTCGTTCTCGCAGGCGTTGTTGCGGCGTCGCAGTTCGGCGGCGGCATTGTCTATATCGAATGTAGCGGCGAGCTGCTCACGGATTTTCTGCTGTTCGGTTGCGACGTCGGCAATGGTGCGCTCCGGATGCACGCCGAGTGTGCGCAGTGTGTTGTAGTAGAGAGAGGAGGTGGATTCGGCCATCATGCGGCGTGTGCAGCGATCCACGATGCGTCGCAGGTCGGCGCGCAGTTCGTCGTAACTGTCGCGGCGTCCGGGGTCGCTGGCTCCGTCGGCGAAGTAGCGCAGCATGTAGCGGTAGTGCTCCGCGGCGCGGTCGAGGTCGGAGGTAATGGTGTAGTCGCGCACGGAGGACGGCAGTGCGCGCACCGTGTCTATGGCTTCGGCGAGACGGCCTGCCTCAATGGCTTTGGCAGCCGATGTCCTGAATCCGTTGATTTCTTTGGTTGTCATACAAATGATAATGCAAAGAATGTGCCAAAGTTCACTTGGACGCGCACATTGCGCGCACTTCCTGCCACTGCGCGGCGCTGAGAACCGATGCAGGGATGTGGGCACTGCGGCCGTCGCGCATCTCAATGGCTACGGTGCGTCCGTCGTCGGTGATGCTTTTGACGTCGCTCCATACCACCGACTGCGGCGCTACCGGCGGATAACCATCGCGCGGAGTGTAGACGGTGCGGATGCCGTCGTCGGTGAATTCCATGCGGTGGGGCTGCGAGGCGCGCACGGCGTCGGGAGCCAGCGCCGCGTTCATCCACACGAATCCGAGAGCCATGGGCCAGATTATGAACACCACCATCAGCGCTACCACAAGGAAGCGCCAGTCGGCCATGCCGGCAATGGCAAGCGCCGCTACCGGCAGCGCAAGAAAAAACCGTCGCCTCCACAGCCACAGCCGCGCGAGGCGCGCGGCTGTGGCCGAGGGTGCGACGGTAAACTCGTCGGTAGAAATCATCAGTCCTTCTGAGGCAGTGCCACGCCGGCTTTGATGCCGTCACGCTTCAGCAGCGCGTCGATGTCGGCATCGTGGCCGCGGAAGCGACGGTAGAGTATGGCGGGGTTTTCGGTTCCGCCGCGCATCAGGATGTTGGTGCGGAAGGCGTCGGCAGTCTTGCGGTCGAAGATTCCGTTCTCCTTGAATGCTGCGAAGGCGTCGGCGTCGAGCACTTCGGCCCACTTGTAGCTGTAGTAGCCGGCAGCGTATCCGCCTGCGAAGATGTGGCTGAACTGGGGCGATATGAGCGAGCCTTCCACGGGCTCGAAGATCTGTACCTGCTCCACGGCGGCATTCTCGAATGCGGCTACGTCGTCGACGGGCTTGTCGATGGTGTGCCATGCCATGTCGAGGTAGCCGAATGTCAGCTGGCGCATGCAGGCGTAAGCCGCGCCGAACTGTGCGCTTGCCACGAGGCCGTCCACAAGTTCCTGCGGGATGGGGGCACCGGTCTGGTAGTGGCGGGCGAAGCCGTCGAGGAACTCACGCTCGGTCAGGTAGTTCTCGTTGAACTGCGAGGGCAGCTCCACGAAGTCGCGGTAGACGCTTGTGCCGCTGAGCGAGTTGTAGTTCACCTCGCTGAGCAGGCCGTGCAGGGCGTGGCCGAACTCATGCAGGAAAGTCTCAACTTCGTAGGGTGTCAGCAGCGAGGGCGTGTCGCCTGTGGGTTTGGTGAAGTTCATGACGATGCTGACCTGCGGACGCTCGTCGACGCCGTCGGCCGTCACCTGCTGGTCGCGGAAGCCGGTCATCCATGCTCCGGGGCGCTTGCTGGCGCGGGGGAAGAAGTCGGTATAGAGCACGCCGATGAATTTGCCGTCGGGACCCGTGACGTCGAATGCCTTTACGTCGGGATGGTAAACCTCTATGCTGTCGTTCTGCTTGAACTGGAGGCCGTAGAGCTTCGTGGCGAGGCCGAATACGCCCTCAATCACGTTGTTAAGCTCGAAGTAAGGACGCAGGGCCTCTTCGTCGAAGCTGTATCTCTCGGTCTTGAGCTTGTTGGAGTAGTAGCTGTAGTCCCAGGGCTTGATGTCGACCTTCCTGCATTCGAGTTTGGACGCGTAGGCCGAGAGCTCTTCCATCTCCTTGCGCAGAGCCGGCTTGTAGGCGTCGCGCAGGCGGTCGAGAAGATTGTATACGCCCTCCGGATTCTGTGCCATGGTGCGCTGCAGCGAGTGCGATGCGTAATTGGACGCGCCCAGGAGCCGGGCCAGCTGCATGCGCAGCTCGGCGATGCGGCGGAGCACGCCGGTGTTGTCGTATTCTCCCTTGGTGTTGCGGCCGGTGTAGAGGCGGTACATGCGCTCGCGCAGGTCGCGGCGGGTGGAGTATTTCATGAACGCCATGTACACGGGCTGGTCGAGGGTGAAGAGGAATTCGCCCTTGCGATCCTTGGCGGCAGCAGCTTCGGCAGCAGCCTTCACGCTGCTTTCGGGCAGGCCGTCCAGGTCGTCGGCCGTAAGCCAAATCTCGTAGGTGGGCAGCTCTTTCTGTACGTTCTGGCCGAAGCGGGTGGTGAGTTCCGAAAGCTCGGCGGTGATTTTGCGGAACGTCTCGCGGTCCTCGCCCTCGAGGGCGGCGCCGCTGAGGGCGAACGAGTCATAGGTGTTCTGCAACAGCGTCTTCTGCTCAGGAGTGAGGTCGTACTGGTCGCGGTGGTCGTAGACATACTTCACGCGCTTCCACAGCTCCTCGTTGAGGATGATGCCGGTGGAGAACTCCGAGAGCTTGCGCGAGGCCTCGATGCTGAGGTTCATCATCTCGTCGTTCGCATCGGCCGAGAGGAGGGGGAAGAATACGTTTAGCACACGGTTGAGCTCGCGGCCGTTGCGCTCCAGCGCCACGATGGTGTTGTCGAAGTCGGGCACGCTGCGCTGCCTGGTGATGGCGTCGATCTCAAGCTGCGCCTGCTCGATGCCGCGGTCGATGGCCGGCATCCAGTGGCTGTCGTTTATCTGAGAGAACGGCGCTGTCTCGTGAGCGCCCTTGAATTCGCTGAAGAATGGATTCTGTGCTGTGGTCATGAGGCAGGTTGACGTAAGCAGGGTTAACGGTATCAAAAATCTTTTCATTGCTGTTTTTGTGATATTCTGATACAAAATTACTGAAATTCGCGGTAAATGACACATCTGTTAAATATTTTTTGTAATTTCGCTTTATGAACAATGAAGCATGCATCATTCAGCTGCCTAAATTCTGCGATAGCCGCGGCAATCTGTCGGTCATAGAGCAGGGGAGCGCGTTGCCTTTCGAGATAGCGCGCACCTACTGGATTTATGATGTGCCCGGCGGAGAACGACGCGGCGGCCACGCATACATCCGCAACCGCGAGCTGATGGTCGCGCTCAGCGGCAGCTTTGAGGTGCTTGTGGACGACGGACTCGGCAACAGCCGCACTTTCCGGCTCAGCCGCAGCTATTACGGACTGTATGTCCCGGCGGGCCTTTGGCGTGAGATGCGGGATTTCAGTACCAACGCCGTCGCCATGATACTTGCTTCCGAGCCTTACGACAGGGCCGACTATATCGAGAACTTCCGCCAATTCAGACAGTATGCAAGAGAACAAGCCGGTAAGCGTCCATGACTGCGGTCTCCTTGAGCTGGACCGCCATCACAGCCGCCGCAAGGGCGACCTGTCGGTGGTGCAGAACGGCGACGGTCTGCCTTTCGACGTGCGCCGCGTGTTCTATCTCTATGATGTTCCGGCCGGAAGCGCCCGCGGAGGCCATGCCCATTACCGTACGGCGCAGATGATTGTGGCCGTGTCGGGCAGTTTCAGTCTGCTGCTCGATGACGGCACCATGAAGCGTACCGTAGTTCTCAACCGCCCATTCCTCGCTGTGCATGTGCCTGCCGGCATATGGAACGAACTGTACGATTTCTCGTCGGGAGCCGTGGCGCTTGTGCTTGCCTCCGATGCTTTCGACGAGGCTGACTACATACGTGACTACCGGGCTTTCAGGCGTTATCGCGCCTCCTTGCAGCCATGAACGGCTCCATTCAGGCCCTGCGGGCCGTGTTCATTCTGATGATTTTCCTCAGTCACTTCCCGTTCGGGGAGTCGGTGGATATGTCGTTTATGGGCGACTGCGGCGTCAGCATGTTCATGATGCTCAGCGGCTACACCATGATGCTGGCCTACGGCGGACGTGCTTCTGCTGCGGGAGGCATTGAGTGGATTCCTTTCATGCGTCGGCGCGTGGCCCGCATATACCCCGTGCATCTGCTGTGCTTTACCGTGTGCTCGATATGGGGCGGCGGACTGCTTGCCGCCGTAGCGGGATTGCTGCTCTTGCAGAGCTGGGTCCCGGATGCCGGAGTGTTTTTCTCCTACAATGCGCCGTCATGGTTTCTCAGCTCGCTGCTGCTGTGCTACGCATTGTTCCCGGCTTTGTCGCGTGTGGCCGTCTCGCGTCCTAAAGAGTTCGGATTTCTTTTGCTCGGGATTGTCGCGGTGTATCTGCCGGTGGCTGCGCTGCTGCCTGAACGGCTTGATCTGTTCGGGCTGTACGTCTGGCCTCCGGCCCGTCTGATAGATTTCATGATCGGCATGTGGCTGTATGTGGCCGGACCGAGGCTTGGCGGCACATGGTGGCGCGGGGGAGCCGTGGCGCTTTTCGCTGCGGCCTGCGTGCTTTGGTTTTATTCGCCCGAATGGCTGCGGCTGGCTATGCTGTGGTACGTCCCGTCAGCAGCCGTTATAGCCGCCTTTGCCGGTAACGGTGCTACCGGCGCATGGGCGCCTGCGGCACTCGTGTGGCTGGGCAATTCAAGTTATGGCTTCTATATGATTCATTATTTCTGCATCGGGGTATGGCGTCGAGCCGCAGAACGTTTCGGCATGGATGCCGGCTCATTCGTAGGGTTGCTACTGACTCTTTCCGCAGCCGTTATCTTGGGATATATGATAGAAAAATGGTCGCGGGCGTTCCGTCCTTCCGGGAATAATGCGTAACTTTGAGGCGTAATTATGAACAGGATATTAAAAACCATAGCACTCTGTGTATTGTCTGCCCCGGCGCTGCATGCCGCGCCGCCCGCGTTGCGATACTCGGCAGAGTTCGTCGGCGCGACTTCCACCGGCGATTTTGCGCCCTATATGCTTGCCGCAGGTCGTAATGGCCTGCTGTCGCGCAAGAATACGGCGCTGCTGGATGTGGCCGCGTCGAAAGCCCTCGACGAGAGCCGGCGTTTCTCATGGGGCGCCGGAGTGGAGCTTGCCGCAGGTTATTCCTCCGCTACGACGTATGAGCGCTACGATGCCGCTACGGCTACGTGGGGGACACATTCGCAGCGTCCGGCGGCCTTGTACGTGCAGCAACTGTATGCCACTGCCAAATATCGTCGTGTATTTCTGACCGTGGGGCAGAAGAGTCCTCGCTCCTATCTGAGCGACGACCTGACGGCTGCCGGCGATTTCGTCCGCAGTTCCAACGCCCGCGGCATACCGGGTTTCGAGGCCGGCTTCCTTGATTTTGTCGACATACCTCTTACAAAAGGATGGGTGCAGATAGACGGTGTGCTCGCCTACGGGAAATTCACTGACGACAGCTTCCGCCGCGGCCAGTTCAATTACTATAACGATATTCTTGCCACCGGTCTGTATTACACTTACAAGCGTTGCCATCTGCGCACGAATCCGTCGAAACCTTTCAACGTGACGGTGGGTGTACAAGGCGCCGGTCAGTTCGGCGGCCGCACGGTGCGTTACGAGAGGGGACATATAACCAAGGACGAGGACCGCGGCTTCCGCTTCAAGGACGCGTGGGACATGATGCTGCCCGTCCATAACGGAGGGGAGGGGTGGTTCACCGGCAACTCGCTGGGCTCGTTCGACGTGATGCTCCGCTACCGCTTCCGCGATGGCTCGGAAATCAAGGCTTACCTTCAGAATCCGTGGGAAGACGGGTCGGGAATGGCAAAACTCAACGGCTGGGACGGCATCTGGGGCATCAGCTACCGCCGCCCGGGTCGCCACGCGTTGATGTCGGCGACAATCGAATACCTCGACTTCACGAATGAAAGCGGACACATGCACTGGGCTCCCGGCGATTATCCCGGCACGACAATAACCAATCGCGCCACGGGTGCCGACGATTATTATAACAACGACGTCTACGGCGCCTATGCCAACAACGGAATGGCCATAGGCACACCGTTCCTCATGGCGCCCGTCTACAATCGGGACGGCGTGCCGTTCTTTGCCCACAACATGGCACGCGGCGTCCATGCCGGAGCTGCCGGAGCCATAGGCGACGACATAGACTGGCGCGCGGCATTCAGTTATCAAAAGGCTTGGGGACAGGGACGCGTGCCGCAGGCGCATCCGCTTCACAATACATCGTTCATGGCCGAGGCCGTATGGCGTGCCGACCGCTTGCTGCCGGGACTGCGCCTGACGGCACAGCTGGGCATGGACTGCGGGTCGCTGCGCGGCGACACGTTCGGCGCCCTTATTGGCATCCGCTACGGCGGCAATCTGTTTGAGAAATGAAAAAGTTATACAATATACTTCTCGCCTTCGTCGCCATGCTGCTGACGTGCGCGTGCACTCACAACAACGGCGACATCGGTCCGCTGTTCGGTACTTGGGCGCTCGACTGCATGAGCATCGACGGAGAGCCGCAGCCGCAGCCGGAGGATGTGCAGTCATTTCTGCTGTTTCAATCGAACGTGGTGAAGGCTGAGCGCTTCGACAGCCGCAACACACTGCTCAACTACCATGTGGGCACCTGGGAACGCGACGGCGACAGGCTCGACCTTGATTTCAACCACCGCGACGATGCAAACGAGCCGGGCACCGGAATCTACAGCGCGCCTGAATGGCTTCACTTCACCGACCGCGGCATAACGCAGCTCACCATCGTCAATCTTCACTCCGGACGCATGGAGCTGAGGCAGACAACCCCTGCCGGCCAAACTATTACTTACGACCTCCACAAGACTCACTGATATGATTGACAAGAATAAAACCGTACTCGTAACAGGTGCTGACGGATTCATAGGCTCGCACCTCACGGAAACACTCCTCGCCGAGGGCTATCGCGTGCGCGCACTCACACAATACAACTCGTTCAATAACTGGGGATGGCTCGACGGCGTACGCCATCCGTCGCTCGAGGTGGTGTGTGGCGACGTCCGCGACGGCGATTTCTGCCGCGAGATTTCGCAGGACTGCGGCACCATATTTCATCTGGCGGCACTTATAGCTATACCTTACAGCTACGTCGCTCCCGACAGCTACGTCGACACCAATATCCGCGGCACGCTCAACATGCTTCAGGCAGCGCGCGCATGCGGCGCCGACCGCATCGTCGTCACCTCTACCAGCGAGGTGTACGGCACTGCCATGCAGGTGCCTATCCCTGAAACTCACCCTCGACAGCCGCAAAGTCCTTATTCGGCTACAAAAATAGGCGCCGATGCTATCGCCAAGTCGTTCTACAATGCGTTCGACCTCCCGGTAGTCATCGCGCGCCCGTTCAATACTTATGGTCCGCGCCAGAGCGCCCGTGCAATCATTCCGACCATCATAGGTCAGATAGCGTCCGGCGAACGCCGCATTAAAGTAGGCGATCTCACGCCCACACGCGATTTCAACTATGTGGCCGATACCTGCCGCGGCTTTATCGCACTGGCTTCCGCGCCGGGTATCGAAGGCCGGGAAATCAATATCGCCACAGGCGTAGAGGTGACTATGGAGGAGACATTCCACACCATCGCCCGCATAATGAATGCCGACGTGGAGTGGGTGACAGACCCCGCGCGTCTGCGTCCTTCCAAGAGTGAAGTGCGCCGGCTCTGTGGAGACAATACACTCATCACCACGCTTACCGACTGGCGTCCGCAGAACACATTGGAGCAGGGCCTGCGCAAGACGGTGGAGTGGTTCGTCACGCCCGGCAATCTTGACGGCTACAAGACTGATATATACAATCAATGAACGACGGCATTCTTTTTCTCGGCGGAGCCAAACGCGTGGCTATGGCGCGTCTGTTCATGAAGGCTGCGGCGGAACGCTCCCGCGGGTGCCGCATCTTCAGCTATGAGCTTCGCGCCGACGAGCCTATCGCCTCAGTGGGTACGGTTATCATCGGCCGCCGGTGGAGCGACCCGGAGGTGGTGGAGGATATACGCCGCGTGTGCCGCGAAAACGGCATAGGCATCGTCGTGCCGTTTGTCGACGGCGCCGTGGAGGTGGCTGCACGTGTCAGGGATACTGACATCTTCGTGCCTGCGGGATGCCCCGGCGATGCCGAGGCGATGTTCGACAAGGTGCGTGCGGCGGAAATATTTGAGGTGATGCATATTCCCGCGCCTGCTACGTACAAAGGTGGCCCGGTGGACCGTCCTCTCATCGCAAAGCCGCGCCACGGTTCAGCCTCAAAAGGAATCATAAAAGTAGACAGCGAGGCCGACCTGCCGGCAAACCGGGAGGATTATCTGATTCAGGACCGGTTCGACCACAGAGAGGAAATCAGCATCGACTGCTATGTGCGCGAGGACTTCGTGCCTACGGCCATAGTGCCGAGAAAGCGACTGGAGGTTGCCGGTGGCGAGGTAGTGCGCAGCGTCACTATCGACAGCCCCGAGGCAGTCGAACTTGCACGCTTGACAATTGCCAAACTTAAACTGCTCGGCGCTGTCACCATTCAGCTTATCTGCGATCTTGACTCGGGCAAGCTATACGTGATGGAGATAAACCCGCGCCTCGGAGGCGGGGCGGTATGTGCGGTACATGCCGGCGTCGACATCCCGGGGATGATTCTTGACGAAGCCGCAGGCATCTTGCCCGCCCCATCGTTCTACAGGCCCGGCACGGAAATAGCACGATATATGCAGGAAGTAGTCTTTTATCTTGACGAAGATGGAAAAACAATCTGAATCCCGAAAGAGAGTTATTGTAATAGCCGAGGCCGGCGTCAACCATAACGGTGACATCAATCTGGCACGTCGCATGGTGGCGGAGGCCCGCAAGGCCGGTGCCGATTATGTGAAATTTCAGACGGCTGTGCCTGAACTGGTAATATCGTCGATAGCCCCCAAGGCCGAATATCAAAAGGAAACTACCGGCACTCAGCAGAGCCAGCTCGAGATGTGCCGGGCAATACATCTTCCCCTGACCGACTATGAGGGACTTGCCGAGTTGTGCCGCAGGGAGGGTATAGGGTTCATGAGCACGCCTTTCGACCTGGTGAGCATCGACACGCTGGCGTCGCTGGGGATGGATTACTGGAAGATACCATCCGGCGAGATAACCAATCTGCCCTATCTTCGCAAGATAGGCCGACGCGGCGAACGCGTGATAATGTCGACCGGCATGGCGACGCTGCCGGAGGTAGAGGCCGCCGTAAAAGTACTGGAACAGGCCGGGACGCCGCGCTCGTCGGTGTGGCTGCTGCATTGCACCACGCAGTATCCGACGCCTATGGACGCCGTTAATCTCAGGGCCATGGATGCGCTGGCCTCACTGGGCTGCGCCGGCGTGGGTTACAGCGACCACACCCGCGGTATCGAGATACCGGTGGCTGCCGTGGCTATGGGTGCCTGCATCATAGAGAAACATTTCACGCTCGACCGCAATCTGCCGGGACCCGACCATCGCGCGTCGCTCGAACCGGACGAACTTAAGGCGATGGTGGATTCCATACGCAATGTGGAGCGCGCCTTGGGCGACGGCAATAAGACCGTGGCCGAGGTGGAGCGTCCTAATATTGAAGTCGCGCGCAAGAGCATAGTGGCCGCGCGCGACATCAAGAAAGGTGAAATACTCACCGAGGACAATATCACGGTGAAACGCCCGGGCAACGGTCTGTCGCCTATGCTGTGGGATTCGGTGCTCGGCACAGCGGCCGTGGCCGATTTCCCCTACGATTCGCTGATAAGGCTTTAGGTAGCTCTTCAGCGCAGACGGTTCAGGCTGTCGAGCTTGCGCTTGTCGCGTGCCATGCCGCGGTAGGCGCAAAGGGCCATAACCAGAGCTACGACGAGCAGCAGCACACCGCCGGTCCAGAGCAGATGTGCGTCGGGCATACCGACTGTCACGACGAAGGCGCTGGCTACAATCGAGCCGGCCAGAAGCAGCATGCTCACGAGGGTAAGGCGCATCTGAAGGCGCAGGTTTTTGTAGGTGAAGATGTTGAGCAGAAGCAGGATGCCGATGCATGCGTTTACTGCGAGCAGTACCGGGGTGTCCTTGACGAATACCGGCGACCAGCTGTTTGCGGCGTCAATGGCTGTGCGTTGTGCGTACGGGGTGAGGCAGAAGATGCACATAAGCACTACTGCCACCAGGAGGAAAAGAGTCTGAATGCGTTGGATTTGCATGGTTATTTGTTTTTATTGTAATATCTGTTGTAGGTCTCGACGCTGCGGGCGTGCTGTCGCGCCATGATGGGACGGAGCGCCTGCATGTCGATGTAATGCTGTCCGCTGCCTCTTTCTATCGGGAACACGAGGCGCCGCAGGGAGTCAGCCTCGGCGGCGGCAGGGGATGTATGGCCCGGCAATATGGGACGGAGTTCGTCGGGCACATGCTGCGGCGTCGCCGGCACGACGTGTCCCACGGGAGGGTAACCGATGACGGTCCACATGGTCCGGCCGTCGATGACTACCGATGCTACGGATGAACGCCTGGGAATGAAATCCTGGTCCACAATCCAGCGGGGAGAATAGGACTCGGATGCGCAGTCGACCTGCAGCAGTGAATGAACGAATGACCGCGACAGGCGTTCGGTGAAAAGTTCGGGCGTTATCTTTCCGGATTTGACGGCTTCCTCTGACAACCGGCGTGCATTCTCGTAGCGAATGTAGCCCATGCCTTTGTCATCGTCGCCGCTGACGCTGAAGTTGGTGCGGATGAGAACGCCGTCAGGCGTGCTTTCGGCGTCATACCGTACGAATCCGTGATCGGATGTCTCGAAGTATGCCGCCCCTCCCAGCGCGTCTATTACGCCGAAGTTGGCCTGCACGCCCATCGGACGCGGAAGCGAGTCAAGCATACGCTGGAAGTCGTCTACCGAGGCGCAGGAGCGTAGCGCAAGCGTCATGACGGCACCTTCGCGGTCGCGCAGGCGCGCGGTATCCGGTGCGAGATTATAGCTGGCGGTGTTCATTATTGCGAAGCCTCGGTCGTTGACTCCGGCCCATGCGTCGGCCAGCAGGGAGTCTCCGCCGTTGTACAGCGCGCAGTAGCCATGGGTGCCTTCGCCGGGTGCGGTGCGCTCCACGAAGTTCATGTCGCCGGAGCTGTCGCGGTGTTTCCACAACATGGGACGCCCGGTGGCCGAAGCGCGTGCGCTCACCACCATCGACGTGCATGCTTCGACGGCATTTCCGCCGAGCAGGAGCATAGCCGTAGTAAGTACAGTTGTCAGTTTCATTGTGCAAAAATAAGAAAAAATATAAGACTTATAAAGTTTATAAGACTTATAAGCCGAAGCGCCCGCCCCACAACTTGGGGCAGGCGCTTCATGGGATGCATGAACTTAGCGCACACGCAGTTTCTGACCGGGACGCAGGGTACTTTTGGCGCTTATACCGTTGAGGCGGCATATCGTTGCGACCTTAGTGCCGTTGCGGGCGGCTATGCGGCCCAGCGTGTCGCCTTTGCGTACGGTGTATGTCTTGCGGCTTGCTGTCGATTTGCTGCCGGAGGAAGCGGCCGGACGGTTGGGGTACTTGGCACGGTAGGCCTGTGCGTACTCCGCATTGGCTTCGGGCGAGAAGTTGCGGGCGTTCTGATAGGTGCGTTTGTCGAACGTGTATGTGTCTGTGTGCGTCGTCTGGTTGGCGAAGTCGAAGATTGCACACGGGTTGATGGCATAGCCCATGTAGCGGGTCTCGAAATGCAGGTGGGGACCTGTGGAACGGCCTGTGTTGCCGCCGAGGGCGATGGGCTCGCCGGCCTTTACGTACTGGTCGGGCGATACGAGGAATTTCGACAGGTGACCGTAAACGGTCTCAAGGTCATTGGTATGGCGTACCACTACGTAGTAGCCGTAGCCGCGGCGCTCGAAGTTGGTGATGCGTACACGGCCGTCGAAAGCGGCGTAGACGGTGTCGCCAATGTTTACTTTGAGATCCACTCCCTTGTGCATGCGGCGGAAGCGACGACGATAACCGTAGGGCGACGTGATATATCCCGGTACGGGCATGGCGAATTTCGACACGTCAATATCAGCCGTCTGCGGTACATCAATACCGGCATAGCAGTTGACATGCTGACTTTCCCAGCCTTCGGTGTAGATGTCGAATTCGGGTTCTTCCTCTTCGCTGAACAGAGCTTCGAGGTATTTTGTCGTATTGTCAACCTGTGCGGCGGTGTTGCTTTGGTTGGCAAGCAGGTCGCCGTGTTGCTGATGGTGCTGGCCGGGCAGCTGGTAGTTCTGTGCGGAGGCGGTCAACGCTCCTGCGAGCAGACAGCCAAGGCTTAGTCCGATAAATTGTATTTTGTGAGAGAGAAACATCAGTATTTAGGTATATGCTTTAGTGTTTAAATCTCGTCAGGAGCATAAAGGAAGCGTGCGGGACACGGCATGTAGTCGAAGATTTCTTCGGGACGGAAGAAACGGTTGATTTCGATTACGGCGTTTTCCGGGGAGTCCGAGGCATGCACTATGTTTTCCTGTCCACTCATGCCGAAATCGCCGCGTATGGTGCCGGGTGCTGCGTTGCGTGCGTTGGTGACGCCTGTCATGGCACGAACTACTGCCACTGCATCCTTGCCTTTGAGGCAAAGCACGATAACGGGAGTAGCGGTCATGGATTCCACAAGCGAGGGGAAGAATGGGCGGTCAACGAGATGTGCGTAATGCTCGCGGAGGATAGCCTCATTGAGCTGCATCATCTTGATGCCGCTTATAATCAGTCCTTTGCGCTGAAATCTGGTGATAATGTCGCCAATAATAAAACGCTTTATTGCGGATGGTTTAAGGATTACGAATGTCTGCTCCATGTGGTATAGGGCTTGAACCCCTTAATTTTTGGTTTCCCAAAGTTAGCCTTTTTTTGCCGGAATAGGAAACTTTTGCCGTTTAAATTATGTGAAGAAAAGTTTAGAATTCTCGTGCTGTTTTGTAAGGCGCTTATGGATAGCTATTTGCGAAAATATGTTTTACAACATGTTTTGAACTTTCGTTACTGCGTTGCGATGATCCAGCTATATGAAAATACCGGCCGACAGACTTATTGAAAGTCGGCCGGCCGGCAGAGTTATGGTGGGTTTAGGTATCAGAAATCAAGCATGTCCATAGCCATGTAGTGCTGATAGGGATGGTCGCATGCGGGGCATTCCTCGGGAGGCTTAGTGCCTTTGTATTCGTATCCGCACACAAGGCAGCGCCAGGTGATGGGAGTGTCGCGTTTCCACACAGTGCCGTCAGTTACCTGCTTCAGGTAAGCCTCGAAGCGCTTCATGTGTGTCTCCTCTATCGTGGCTATGGCACGGAAGTGTTCGGCGATTTCGGGAAAGCCTTCGTTGTCAGCCACGAGGGCTGCGTTGATGTAGAAGTCTACGCCCTCTTCGCGTTCCTCGCGGATGGAGATGGCAAGGTTCTCGGCAGTCGTGCCGATGATGCCCGTGTCGACAGGCAGGGTGGTCTCAAGGCTTCCGCCTTCAAGGAATTTGAAGTAGACTTTGGCGTGGCGCAGCTCGTTGGCGGCTGTCTCGCGGAATACTTCGCCTATGGGGAAATACTCTTCTTTGTCGGCCTGTGCGGCGTAGAATGTGTAGCGGGCATACGCTTGCGATTCAGCCAGATAGGAGTTCGCAAGATTGATTTCGGTTTTTGTCCCTTTTATGCTTTTTTTTGTAGCAGACATGATTGTAGAGATTTTTAGTTTTGTATTTAAAACGGATATTATGAAATAAAGTTCGGTATGTGGAAAATATAAAGAGGTAGCGATCCACAATAAATCAAATATTAGTTCGTTGTAAAATTGATGAATAATAAAATGATCCTTACATTCATAGTACCACCATGCTTTGATCATAAGCAACCGGCCGAACGAACTGCCGGTTGCACTCGTGTGGTATATCTTGCTCCAAATATATATGAACTTACGGTTGCTGCTACTCTTGCCAAAAACGCTTGCAATGAGGTCCGCTACCATGATTTTGTATACAACAAGACTTCAGAGGTGGAATTTGATTCGTTTTTGAAGAGCGATGATAGTGATGTATATTTAATATGGACGGTGAACTTGTCTATAAATACCGATTTATATGCTATCAGTGTGATTAGACGTCATCATCCGAATGTGAAAGTCGTGCTTCTAGGTCCCGGCCCGACTCACTTTATAAAAAAATGTCTTGTGGATGAAAATACATTTATAGTGAGAGGCGAACCGGAAGAGACAGCTGATGAACTTGTCAAGGCTTTTCATGCAAATTCACCGATTAATTCAATAAAAGGTTTGTCTTGGATTACTGCTGATGGGAGAGTTGTCAACAATCCTTCTCGCCCCTTGATAAAGAATCTCGACAATATTCCGTTTGCGGCAAGACAGTTGCTCGGTAACGCCGTGTATCACAATCCAAAACTTAAATTGTCGCCGTACACTACAATGATAACTTCTCGTAACTGCCCGTTTCATTGTTTGTATTGTGTGCCGTCTTCGCTCTCATTTGCACGTGAGATAGAAAATCGCAGAGAAACGGGTAAGAAACCGGTCATAGGTTTCCGAACGGTTGAAAATGTAGAGCAAGAGGTTGCCATGCTAGCCGCCCAAGGTTATAAGGCAATAGGTTTTATGGACGACAATTTCATTTGGAACGAGGAACGAACGGCGAAGTTGTGTGCAATAATGAAAAAATATGGCATGAAATGGGGCTGTGAGGCACGAGTAGATGCAATTACCGAACCTATAGCCAAGATGCTTGGAGAGAGCAATTGCGGGTATATTGATTTAGGAGTGGAGTCGTTCAATGACGATATACTTGCATATATAAAAAAAGGTATTAAAGTCAGTGATATTTATAGGGCGATTGAGTTGTTGAAAAAATATGGAGTGCCGGTCAAGCTGAATATCCTGATAGGAAGTAGCCCTTTGGAAACGCGTGAAACAGTTCGCCATACTTTGCGTGAGGCAAAGAGACTTGATGTAGATCAAGTAATGTTCAACATCGTTTCCCCTTTCCCGGGTACTGAATATTATAAATTATGCAAAGAGAATGGCTGGCTTGCAACAGAGGATTACATTCCTACTGACGTGCAGCGCGAGTCTATTCTGAATCTTCCTAATCTTACTTCAAAGGAGATGGAACGGCTTTTGTTTAAAAACAATTTGAGCTATTTTGTGTCTCTTGGTTTTATAATCAAGCAGTTGTCGCGTTTTAAGTCATTATCTGAACTGCGAGCAGCATTCAAGGCCTTGAAGATCAAACTTTTTGGTTAAAACATAATATGCGAATATCTATTGTTATACTTACTTATAACCAACGCGATACTACATTGCGCTGCCTCGAATCGTTAAAAGTATGTATGTCAAAATCTGATTGTGAGATTATACTCGTGGACAATGGTTCCTCTGACGATATTTGTAAGGTCGTCTCAAGGCTTTATCCAGACGTCAGATTGTTGCATTTTGATCGGAATCTTGGTGTATCTGTTGGTAGAAACGCAGGGTTGAAAAATTCGCATGGTCAATACCTGATGATTCTTGATAATGATACAATAGCTTCTGAATCTGCTATAGGTTTCCTTTCTCATTATCTTGAACAACATCCAGAGGTGGGAATTGTAGCACCTAAACTAACTGACATTTGTGGTACTGTACAAAATAGTTTCAAACCTTATCCAAGCATTGGTGTGAAGCTATACAATATTCTTGTCGGTATAAATCGCACTTCTAAGGCGGTGACTGTTCCAACTGAACCAATTGAACCATTTTATGTCATAGGAGCCGCACAGATGTTCTCGCGTGAAGTATACGAGGCAGTGGGTGGCTTTGATGAAAAAATATTCTATGGACCCGAAGATGCTGATTTTTGTATGGCTGTACGTGCATGCGGGAAAAAAGTTGTTTATAATCCTGCTGTAACAATTGTTCATGACTGGCAACGGAGAACAACCGGCAATTTGGTTTCTTCGATAGCTTGGAAACATATTTCGGCGTTATGGTATTTTTATAGAAAACATCGTAGATGGATATGATAACTGTGCTGTAAATCATTAATCATAAGTATATTATTATCACATAATTTGCAATCAAATTACGTAAAAGGAGTATTATTCACCGAAATTGTTATGTGTATAAAATCATAGTATACGTATACAAAAAAAGTTAAGTGGTTCCGTATTATTATTTTTTTTTATCGGTGGACGGCCTATGGAGTACTACGTAGCAGTGCGGCACGTCCGTGAACATCTTCTCGGCCACGTAGCGTCCTCCGCTTTCGATGCCGAGCACCATCTCCGGCACGAAGCGGGCGTCCTCCACCCCCTTTTGCAGGCCCACGCATGCCGTGCCGAAGCTTTCGTTGTCGAGCGTCAGTACTTTCATGTTTTTTCAAGTGGGCGTGAGATTATTTCCGCCAGTTGAGGGGTGAGGTGTTTTGGCGAGAGTGCCGATGCTATTTTGTCGAAGTCGTATTGAGGCAGAGGTGTCTTGCCGATATGTTCAATTTCCTTTGCCATCTCGTCAATGTCGTTTACAAGAATTCCGAAGGAACCGAACTTGTCGAAAAGATATTCGAAATAGTCGGTGCGTAGCGCTATGACCGGCTTGCGGAATCGGATACAGTCGAGTATGGCGCCGCTGGCTATCAGCCTGTATGTGTCGGTAGGATATAATAGTAATATGTAGTCTAATTCACTAACATTGTGTCTGAACTCATTTTCAGGCAGTGGCTCTTTAGGATTGGAGGGTATAGAGATACCGGCTTTCTGAAACGGCTCAGGGTCGCACTGGATGTGGCCGACGATGCGGAGGCTGATGTCGGTACAGCCTTTTAGCCTCTTGGCAAGCAACAGGAGATTGTCCAAGCCTTTGTATTCGTTCATTATGCCCACAGTTCCTAATTTGAGAATGCCTCCATTTTCCTCAGTGTTTTCGAGGCTATTGGCCTGATTGCTTATCAGCGGATGGTCTATGCTGCTGAAGCGATCGAAGAGCCGTGGCGAGATAAGCGGACGCAGATTCTGAAGCAACACATCTCCGAGGACTATAAAGCTTAGACCCGGCGCCGGCTCTCTGTCCGGTTTGCCGAAGTATGAATTTGTGAGGCGTATCATCAGTCTTTTATATGCCCTGCTGTGCTTCTCCGAATTCACAAGGTACTCCAGCTCGCCGTGACAGCACACTACAATACGCCTTTTGAACCGTCGGTTTATTGTGTCTATTGCTTTAAGCGAGAATACGTTGTTGAAATTGAAGAATAATATGTCGTCGTGCTTGCTCGATAGAAGAATGCGCACGTTTTGAAAAGCTGAATATAGGTATCTGAGCAGGAGATAAAGCCGCTTGCTTCCTCGTGGAACATATATATTGTGGCTACGGGCTATTTTGTCTTCAAGGCCACAAGTGAGCGCATGCATCGATGATGTTGAAGCATAGCAGACCACCTTGCCCGGAAACGCGTTGCAAAGCATTTCCAACAGCGACCGGTTGATCATAGAATGAAGAGTATCGACCGCAAATGAACTTATGTAGCAGATTCTCATTTCACTCTCACACATTCAGAAGCCGGTGATTCATTGTTGACACGGTCGAGAGCTGTGACGCAGTAATAGCCGGGGCGCCCGGCGTCGAAGCAGCATTGCGGAGTAACGCCGGCTATGCATGTCGGGTCGTTGATGTCGGGCTCTTTATCGGGGCAGAAGTAAACCACATAGCGCACGGCATCGTCGGCGCGCCCCGCTGTTTCGCGCGAATCCCAGCACAGACGGCCGCCCTCGGCATGCACACCTTCCACCGGCCAGGGTCCGTCGGATTCAAGCCAGGGGTATGCCGGTGGCAGCGCCGGAACTGTCTGGCGGAACTCCGGACGGCCTGACAGCGCGTAGCCGGGCCACCAGCACATGCCCCCTATCTCGTGGCGCCGGCGCTGAAGGGTCAGTTTTTCGTCGAGTTCTTCGGCATCGGCGCAACGTACCACGTCCTGACCCACGTAAATATGCCGTCCCTCGGCATTGTCGGCCCACCAGTCCACGAGCACCCTGTAGGATGCCGCCTTGTGGTCAAGCTCCCAGTACAGCTGCGGCATCAGATAGTCCACCCATCCGCGGCGCGCCCAGAGAAGCACGTCGGCATATAGTCCGTCGTAGTTCTGCAGACCGGAAGTGGCGCTTCCGCGAGGGTCGCTGGTGGAGTTGCGCCATATTCCGAAGGGACTCACGCCGAAGCGCACCCACGGCCTGGAGCTGCGGCGTACTGCGCGGCTTACGTCGGCTATGAGCGAGTCTACGTTGGCCCGGCGCCAGTCGCCGCGTTCCATGCCTTTGCCGTAGCGGGCATAGGATTTGTTGTCCGGGAACTCCTTGCCCTTGATGGGGTAGGGATAGAAATAGTCGTCGAAATGCAGTCCGTCGATGTCATAGCGCGCAAGGATGTCCTCGACCACGCGCACTATATACCGGCGGTTTTCGGGCAGCCCCGGGTCAAAGTACAGTTTGCCGCCGAAGCGCAGGAAGCGTTCGGGATGCTTGTGGTAGATATGGCCCGGTGCCGGCACTTGCCTTGCGCCTGCCGTCACGCGATATGGATTGAGCCACGCATGCAGTTCCATGCCGCGCGCGTGCGTCTCATCGATCATGAATTGTAGCGGGTCCCAGTAGGGCCGTGGGGCTTTGCCGTCCTGCGTCAGGTAGCAGCTCCATGGCTCTATGTCGCTCTTGTAGAAAGCGTCGGCCTGCGGGCGCACCTGAAAGAACACGGCGTTGACGCCTGCGGCTTGCAGCGAGTCGAGCTGTGCGCGCAGATACTCCTTGTTGGCGGCTGTGCCGCGTTTCAGATAACCGTCCTGATAAACGGTGTGCAGCCACGCGCCGCGAAATTCGCGTTTAGCCGGAGTCTGGGCTGTTGCTGTGAAGATGCATAGCAACAGCCATATAGCCAATATATTGCGGTATTGGAACATTATTTTACGATTATAAAACCTCCTTTGGGCTGAAGCGTGAGACGTACTTCGCCGGGTCGCTTCACTTTCAGCTCGCGGCGCACGAGAGTACCCTCGGCGTCCGCGTCGCAGATGACGGTGGCCGTGTCGCCTTTCCGCAGCATCGGCGCGTTAAGCTTGAGCTGAAGGGGTTCGGTAAGGTTGCTGATGCCGGCTATGTACCATGTGTCGCCGTGGCGGCGCGCTATCACGGCGTATCGTCCCGGGTATCCATCGATGTAGCGTGTCTCGTCCCAGCTTGTGGGCACGGTTTTCATGAACTCCAGAGCTTCGGCCGGCGCGTCCGTGAGGTTGTTGGGTGCGAGGGCGAAGTTCTGCACGGCGTTCTGGTACAGTACGGCAGTCGCCAGCTGAAATGCGTCGGTGCTTCGGCGCACGGGACCCGACGCGTTGTCGCGGCTGAGGCGCTTGTTCAGGAAGCTGCCGCCGAACTCCATCGAGCCGAGCGTGTTGCGTATGAACGGATGAAGCGTGGCATGCACTTGCTCCACCTCGTCGTTGAACCACTGGCTGAAAATCATGTTCTCGGAGGCAAGCACAGCCTCGCTGCCTACGTAGTTGGGATACATCCGTTCCCATCCGCGCGGCATCGTGCAGCCATGGAATATCACGCTTATGCCGTAGTCGTTGGCATCGCTGAGGATGTCCTCGTACAGGCGCATTGTCTCCTGTTTGTCGCCGCCGAAGAAGTCCACCTTGATGCCCTTTACGCCTATCTGCTTCATCCATTTCATCGCCTTCTTGCGCTCTATCGCGCGGCACATCACGTTGACGGGGCTCTGCACTATGTCGTTCCACCATCCGCTTGACGAGTACCACAGCAATACGTCCACGCCTTTGCCCCGTGCGTATTCCACGAGCTTCTCTATGCCTTCACGGCCTATGTTCACGTCCCATGCTGCGTCAATGAGCACATGGTCGTAGCCCATCTCGGCTGCGAAGTCGATGAAGGTCTTCTGGTCGTCGTAGTTGATGCTGTTGTCCTGCCAGAGTATCCAGCTCCACATTCCCTTTGCCGGACGCGCGGGCACGGTTGCCTCGTAAAGCGGCTCCACGAGGTCCCATGTGACCGTCGTCTCCACTATCGGCGCGAGGTTGTCGCCTATGGTGATGGTGCGCCAGGGCGTTTCTGCGGGCAGACTCATTGCGGCCTCGGTGCCTCCGCTGCCGTTGTTCTCTCCCTTCATCGGGAAGGCTATGGTGTAGACTCCGTCGGCCGAGGCGTCGCTGATGTGCGAGCCCACGTAGCGGCTGTCCACTCCCGTCTCGCCGAGAAGCACCCATCCGCCCGCCGGAGTGCGGAACAGTGCCGGGAAGGTGAAGCCGTGGCCGTACTGCGACGGGGTGCCCACAGGTACATCCACCATGTATACCTCCTCATAGGAGGGCTTGGACCGTTTCCAGCCGGTCATGACGTCGCTTTGCGGAGTCACGAATGCGGTGGCGCCTTCGGGCAGTGCGAAGCCGGATGCTTCGGAGGAGATAAGTATGGCGCCGGTCTCGCCGCCGTGCGCCCGCGGAATGAGGTAACGGAACGCTACGTCGTTGTCGGCCACACTGAATTCCACGCCCAGGGTGTCGCCCTTCGGGTTGAGCGCGTAAGCTTTCAGCCTGCGCGCCGAGTAGGTCGCTTCGGAGTGCTTGATGCGGTCCTGGCGGTAGGTCTTGCGCACGTCGGTCGTATCGGAGTTGATGATATGCATGCCCTGCGTGAAGTCGCCTATGTCGCTGCGCAGGCCCAGCGGCGAGGGCTTGAGATATGTCGCGCCGTCGCGCTCCACGCTGTAGTGCAGTATTCCGGAGTTGTCGTCGAGGCGCAGGGTGGTGCGCCCGTCGGGGCTGCTGACGGCGATGTCTGCGGCCGACGCGGCGAGCGATGCGCCCATGAGTGCAAATGTGAGAAGTCGGTTCATATCGTGGTTTCAGAATTGTACACCTTCGTGGTGCGCTATATTATAGATTTCGGTTAGTTCTTCGGTCGTGAAGCCAGCGGAGTTGATGCCGGAGATGTTTTCTTTCAGCTGGCGTACGGACGATGCGCCGACAATTACCGAAGTGACGCGGCTGTCGGCCAGCAGATAGTTGATTGACATTGCAGCAAGGCTGTCACCCTTACGGCGTGCTATGGTATCGAGTTCATGCGCCGCATGCACCCTCGCTTCCGTGATCTGACCGGCCTGCAGGAAACCCGTGGGCTTCGCAGCGCGGCTGTTTTCCGGTATTCCGTGCAGATACTTGTCGGTGAGCAGCCCCTGCGCCAGGGGCGAGAAGCACACTATTCCGCTGCCGGCGTCGTGTGCGGCGTCGAAATTATGTTCCATCGCCTTCGTATCGAAAATCGAGGCGCGGTACTGGCTCACGAGGCAGGGCACGCCGGCCTCTTTCAGGATGGTGTAAGCTTGTTGCTGCTGCTCGGGAGGATATTTTGAGATTCCGGCATAAAGTGCCTTGCCGCTGCGTACAATCGATATGAGGGCGCCCATCGTCTCCTCCACGGGAGTGAATCCGTCGTAGCGGTGGCTGTAGAACACATCGAAGTATTCCAGCCCCGAGCGCCTCAGACTCGCGTCGCACGACGCTATCAGGTTCTTCCGCGACGAGCCGTCGCCGTACACGCCCGGCCACATTTCGTGGCCGGCCTTGGACGATATGAACATTTCATCTCTGTGGGTGTGCAGGTCCGACCTCAGTATCTTGCCGAAATTCGATTCGGCGGAGCCTGCCGGAGGCCCGTAATTGTTGGCGAGGTCGAAGTGGCACACACCATGCTCAAAGGCGTATATCACCATTGCTCTCGCTTCCGCATAGTCGTCTGTGGCGCCGAAGTTGTGCCAGAGTCCCAACGATATTTCAGGCAGCAGTATGCCGCTTTTGCCGCATCGTCTGTAATTCATTGTCTTTTAGTTGGCTTATTTTTTAATTGCCAGAAGGCCACGGCCGAAGCGGCGGCCACATTCAGGGAGTCTACGCCATGGGCCATGGGTATGCGCACCACGTAGTCGGCACGGTCTATTACGTTGCGGGCCAGCCCGTCGCCCTCGGTGCCGAGGATGATGGCGAGGCGTGGTTCTGCGCACAGAGCCGGGTCATCGATGGCTACGGAGTCGTCCGTCAGCGCCATGGCCGCTGTGCGGAAGCCCATGCCGCGCAGCTCGTCGAAGCCGCCGCCTTCGGTCCACGCCCATGGAACGAGGAATACCGACCCCATCGACACGCGCACGGCGCGTCGGTTCAGCGGGTCGCACGATTCGGGCGTCAGCAGCACTGCGTCTACGCCTAAGGCTGCCGCCGAACGGAATATCGCTCCGATGTTTGTCGTGTCGGTCACGCCGTCTATGACGGCCACGCGCGAGGCGTCGCGGCACACCTCTGCGGCCGATGGCGTCCGCGGTCGGCGCATGGCGCAGAGCACTCCGCGCGTCAGCGTGTAGCCCGTGAGCGCAGCCAGAGTCTCGCGCTCTCCGCTGTACACGGGCATATCCTGCGGGCAGCGCGCTATGATGTCGGCGGCGTCGCCCTCTATGTGGCGTCGCTCGCAGAGCAGCGCCAGCGGCTGCATGCCGGCGTCGAGCGCCACGCGTATCACCTTCGGACTCTCGGCGATGAATATGCCCCGGTCCGGCTCCGGCCTGTTGCGCAGCTGCGCCTCGGTCAGCGAGGCGAACATAGCCACTTCCGGCGCGTCTGCGTTATATATATTAATAATGTGTGGCATGGGCTATTTGTCGCCTATGCGGTAAGGCTTCTCGCGTAGCGCCGAAGCTAAGCCTTCCATCGAGGCCGGCACCCATACGCGCATCTTGCCCTCGCCGCGGTTGGCCCAGGCGTAGTATGGTATGAGGTTCAGCCGGTCCACATCGGCACGGAGGCGTCCGTCGCTGTCAAGACCTATAAATTGTGCCTTTGCCGAAATCATGTCTATGCCGCCCAGTATGTCGGTGCGCTTCACGGCGAACTCCGGGTTCATGCTCAGCAGGACCGACGCTATGTCGCGGCCGGGGTTGTCGGTCCATTCGGCGCAGTACACTATCGGGCCGCGCTCCACGGCCAGCATGCCGCGGTCGGCCTCAACCTGGTCGTTGGCCTTGACGGTGCGCGGTGTCATGTCGAATGCTATCTCCACCACGTCGCCTTTCTTCCACTTGCGGCTGATGCTCAGGTAGCCGTCGGCGAGGGGTGAGTCTACCGGTGTGCCGTTCACGCTCACGCTGTAGCCCTTGCCGTCGGCTCCGGATGTGTAGGCATAGAGGTCGGACGGCACGGGCGCTCCCTGAGCCCAGCCCGGAATGCGCAGCCGCAGGTCCACGTTGCCGGCGCGGTTGCCTGCCACGGTTATTTTCATCCGGCCGTCGCGGGCATAGTCGCCGTGCATGTCGAGGCTAAGCTTGCGCCCCTGCACGTCGATGGTCGCCTTGTTGCCGATGTAGAGGTTCACGAACACCTTGTTGCCGTCGGTGGCGTACACGTAGCCCGGCAGGGAAGGTATGAAGCGCGAGAGGTTGGAGGGGCAGCATGCGCAGCCGAACCAGGCCTTGCGCGAGTATGCGCCGTCGCTTGCCAGCGGGTTAGGGTAGAAGAATGCGTCGCCCGCGAGCGAGATGCCGGATACGAGGCCGTTATACAGCGTGCGTTCCAGCACGTCGTAGTAGCGCGCGTCGCCGTGCAGCAGGAACATGCGGTGGTTCACGTACACATTGGCTATCGCGGCGCATGTCTCGCAGTAGGCAGTGTGGTTTGGCAGCTCGTAGTTGGCGCCGAAGGCTTCGCCTTCGTGGCGCGCTCCCACGCCGCCGGTGATGTACAGTTTCTTGCCGGTGATATTGTCCCATATGCGCCCTATGGCCGCTATGTAGGCGGTATCGCCGGTGAGGGCGGCCACATCGGCCATGCCGGCATACATGTAGCCCGCGCGCACGGCGTGGCCCACGGCCTCGTCCTGCTCCGTAACCGGCTTGTGCGACTGGAGATACATGTCGCGGCGCTCGGTGCGCCCGCGCTTGTCGAGGAAGAACTTTGCCTGGTCGAGGTATTTCCGGTCGCCCGTGACGAGATATAGCTTGGCAAGGGCCATTTCGGCGATCTGATGTCCCGGCACCAGCGTGAGCTGCCCGGGGCCGTCGCCGATGTTGCGGCACACGCAGTCGGCATAGCGGATGGCTATGTCCAGGAAGTTGCGCTTGCCCGTGGCCTGATAGTGGGCTACCGCGCCTTCCACCATGTGGCCCAGGTTGTAGAACTCGTGGCTCAGCACTTCCACGCTCGCCCAGCGCTTGTTCGGCGTCATCCAGTTGTGCGGATGGGCCGGATTCATCGTGAACGAGGTGTTGAGGTAGCCGTCGGGCTCCTGCGCGGTCGCCACTATCGCCAGCACGCTGTCTATATAGGCTTCGAGGCGGGCGTCGGGGTAGGTCTGAAGCAGATAGCTCGCGCCTTCGATGGTTTTGTACACATCCGTGTCATCGAATGGAAAGCCTCCCACATGATAGTCGGCGCTGGGGTGGGCCGCTTTGTGGAAATTCTCGTATCGGCCGCTTTCCTCGCACTTGCTGAAGGCCAGCGGCACCGTTATGTCGCGCGCTGCCTGCAGGCGCGGACTCCACAGGGGGTCGTCCACTTTTACGGACGTGAACGATACGGGGTTGATGGGATAGCCGTGGGCTTCGGCGCCCGTTGCGGTCGAAGGTGCGGTGGAGAAGAGCGTGGTTAGAGCCGCAATATACAGGTATTTCATGACGTCAGAATGTTTTCAGCCAGGAGGATATTTCGTCAAGCATGGGTTGGCGCTTTCCGTCGGGACCCCATATGCCCCAGCCGTGGCCGCCTTTGGGATACATCAGCAGCGTGGCCGGCACGCCGGCTGCCTGAAGCGCTGAGTAGTAGCGCAGGGCGTTCTGCGGATGCACCACGTCGTCATCGCCGCAGTGGATTATGAATGCCCGGGGCGTAGTGGCCGTGACCTTGTTCTCGGCCGAGTATTCGGCGGCCAGGTCGTCGGAGCCGTCCTTGCCTATGAAGCCCTGACGCGTACCTTTGTGCGTGATGGTCTTGTCGAGCGATGCCACGGGGTAGAACAGCAGTTGGAAAGCCGGGCTGCACTCCGGCGTGGGGTGGGTGGCTACGGCCGATGCCAGGTGTCCGCCGGCCGACGAACCCATGATTCCTATCTGCTTCGGGTCTATGCGCCATGCGGCTGCGCTGTCGGTCAGAATCTTGAATGCCCGGCGCACGTCGTCCATCGGTATCTCGCGGTCGCCATTGGGCATGCGGTACTCAAGCACGGCCAATGCCACGCCCTCGCCGTTGAAGAACGGCACCCAGTCGTAGCCCTCGTGTCCGGTAGCTAAGAAGCAGTAGCCGCCGCCCGGGCAGCATACTATTGCCTTGCCGTTTGCAAGTTCGGCCGGGGGCAGGAAAACTTTCATTTTCGGGTTATCGAAGCCGATGGCGCGCGGAGGCGTCACTTCGGCGCATGTGGTTCCGAAGAGCGCGGCACAGCAGAAAATCATTGCAAGCAGTCGTTTCATAGTACAATTATTGGTTAACACCACAAAGTTAGTGATAATATTTTTTGAAAAAAAATCCCAAACGCTCCTAAAGAAAAATTCGCGGTATGCGTCTTGAAAAATGTAAGGCCCCGCAAAGGCGGCGGTCAGTGAACCTTAAACATATATCATAACTAAAAAGAGATTCTATGAAGTTCAGACTTCTACTCGCATCCGCGGTGCTTGCCACCGCCTCCATCTCGGCCTATGCCGATACGTTCTACGTAAGCCCCGAAGGCGCGGGCGAAAAAACCGGCGCAGATGAAGCCAATGCTATGGACATCGCAGCACTGCGCGACCATGCGAAGGCACTGACGCAGGATCAGAACAATACTTATATCTTCGCAGGTGGCACCTACAGCATTGAAACTTGCATAACTTTTGCCACCAAAACAGCGCCCACTCTCGTAGGTAATACTAACGGCGAGCGTACCGTTTTCGATGCAACAGCCCAAAACGCCGAAACTCCCGCTTCCAATTATACCGCCGGCATAATCTATGTACAGGCAGCCACCAAGGACCAGTCGGCAGCCGAGACAAAGGAACGCCCCGTCAAAATCAGCAACATCGACTTCTGCAATCTGACCAACAGCACAAGTAAGAACGGCGCAACTGGCAACGGCAACAAGATTCTTTCAGCGATTGCCATTGAAAACAGCGGCTATGTTGAAATCGAGGGCTGCACATTCAAGAACAACAAGATTACAACTACACAGGGCGGTCCCGCCATCTGCTCCTATCGTTCCACCATGTATGTGCGCAACTGCACATTTGAAGGCAACACTGCCGCTGACCGCGGCGGTGCCATCATGACAGCCAGCGACAACAAAGAAAAAGGCAAATCCGTATTTGAGAACTGCCTCTTCAAGCATAACAGTGTAGAAGGCAATATGGGCGGTGCCGTATTCTCCAACAGCATCCACAGCAACACGTTCGTTGACTGCACTTTCACTGGCAACAGCGCCGCAGGCCAGGGTTCTGTACTCTTCTGCAACGGCAAAGACAAAGACTACAATCGCTACAACGCCTTCATCAACTGCACAATCGCCGACAACCCCTGCACCGAAGGCAGCGTCATCATGCTGGGTAACGGCGCAAACCCCGGCCAGCTCTACCTCATCAACAACATCATCGTTGAAAAGGCAGAAGCCCGTGCAGCTGAAGGCTCTGTAATCTCGAGCAACGGCACAGCAGACCTCAACCTCGTATCCGGCGGCTACAACTACCTGGGCGTAGTTGAAAATGCACCGGAAGGCTGGGCACAGACCACCGACCGGACCGATAAGGACTACGCCTCCATCTTCGGAACGCACACCCTTAACGCCAACACCGGCACAATCAAACCCGACGAATTCGTAAAGGGCGCCACCAGCGCAGAAATCACCGCTGCAATCGCAGAATGGCCCATCCCCGCAGGCGTGACCATCGCAACTCGCGAAGGCGAGACCTCTGTAGGCGCCGGCGCTTTCACTCAGCAGCAGGTATCCACCGGCATCGCCGACATCGCCAACGATGCCGATGCCGTGAAAGTAATCGCCCTCGGCGGCGGCAACTACACCGTAGCAGGCTATGAAGGCGCAGTAGAGGTATACAGCGTAAGCGGTGCCCGCGTGCTCACAGCCGTTGCTCCCGAACTCAACCTCTCCGGCCTCGCTTCCGGCGTGTACATCGTGCGCGCAGGCAAGACCGTAGCAAAGGTTGTCCGCTAAACAAGACATGTACTAAGGTAAGATAGATTTAAGTTATTGAAGTGGTTTCAGGGTCGGCCGTTGAGGTCGGCCCTGAATTTTTAGCTCTCTCGGGAAAAAAGATACCATAGCCAATCCTCCAACTTGTAGGGACGCACGGCTCGTGTGCCCGTAGTCAAATCGTTGGTGAATAGGCGATTACCCGCCGCATGGCGGGTGGCACTCTGGAGCAGATGTCCCTTCTTACCTATCCCCTATAAACTCCAAACTAAAAAGGGGAAGCCCGCCACGCTCCGCGGGCTTCCGATGTCGTTTATTACATAGATAGCGCCAACACACCATCACCCACTAAAAAACTTCTGTTCCTTATGACCTTCTATTCCCCTGTATCTCGCCCTCAAAACGTCCATAAGGCATGCGAAGCCGTCAGCAAGTCCTCGAAGAGGACGTGTCTGTAGTTAACCCCATGATAAGCAGTGCCTTGCGCTGCGTTCATGGGGTTCGTGTCGAACCAAAGGCGGCAAGCTCGGAGAGCTTGCGTCTGTGAAAATCCCCTACGTATGAACTTTTTTAACCGTTGGCACCCGTCATAGATGCCGCTGTCAAGAGCTCGTATATGAAAAAACTTCTGTCGCTTATGACCTTCTGTCCCTCTGTATCTCGCCCTCAGAGCCTCTTCAATGCGTCCTCATGGCTTCACAGCCCCTACAGATGACACCCATGAATAAATGTTATTGAACATGTTGTGCAAATTATCGGCCTGTCGGTGAGCCAAAGATTCACTTTTTTTGTTAATTTTGCGGCATAATGTAAAAAACGGGAACATATGTTCAGGAAAACTTCTATCCTCAGTTGCGCCGCAACGCTTGCCGCGCTCGTGACTATGGCCTCCTGCGGAGGTAACAAGGATGCCGATGTGCTTAAACATCAGGCACAAAGAGTGGATGCCGAGCTGGCTGCCGAGGCTGCTGCATCTCCGCAGCTGTTTGCCGAAGCCGATGCCGAATACGGCGATTCGGCTTTTTGTGTCAACGTCGTGTTCGCCGACTCGGCGCTGCATGTGGCAGACTATTCGCAGGAGCTTGTGGAGTATTTTATATCTGATGAAATAAAAAGCCGCGCCGGCAAGGATCTGGACGAGCTGGTTAACACGCTTGCCAAAACCAAGGAGCCGCTGCGGCTGACGCTTACCGACGTCTATGGCACCACTCGCAGCTACGACATGCCGGCCGTGACGCTGCGCACCTTGTTCAAGACCCAGCGCTCGCAGTTGCGTCTGCCGGAAGTGCGCACGCAGGTGCTCGCCATCTTTGCAGACCGTGCATTCCGTTTTGCCGTAGGTCCGGGTGTGCAGAAAGCCGACTTTGCCCTTAAATCAAGTTTCGCCACGTACACGGTGGTCTACGACAACGCAAAGGCTTACTCCAACCTGAATGTGGCTAACCTTAAGGCACGCTATCTGAAGATACTGAAGCCCATGTACAAGGCCTACGGTCCGCTGGCCGACGCTGTTGTGGAAATGAACCGCAGCCTCGGTATCGACGGCTATCGCTTTGTGCTCACAACCCCCTCCGGCGACTCCGAGCTGAAATGCACTCTTCCCTGGCGCGAAATACTTTCTGAATAAGTTGATAGTGTATAGGTAAGAGGGAGGCGGCGTTGCCCCCCGGCCTTCGGCCCCTTTCCCCCCCTAAACCCTGAAAAGAATCCCTCTTACCTATAAACTCTCAACTATAAACTAAAAGAACCCCTCTTACCTATAAACTCTCAACTATAAACTGAACTCTTACCTATAAACTCTAAACTATCAACTATAAAAAATGACCCTCGTAGACAGATTTCTTGACTATGTCAAGTACGATACGCAGAGCGACGAGCTCACCAACATGACGCCGTCCACGCCCGGGCAGATGGTGTTTGCAAGCCATCTGCGCGACGAGCTGGAGGCTATGCACCTCCAGGACATCACTCTCGACGATAACGGCTACCTCATGGCTACCCTCCCCGGCAACATTCAGGGCAAGCATGTGCCTGCTATCGGTTTTATCGCCCACCTCGACACATCGCCCGACATGAGTGGCCTGCACGTGAAGCCGAGGATAGCGCGCGACTACGACGGCTCGACAATAGTGCTGAATGCCGAAAAGAATATCGTACTGTCGCCCGAAGAGTTTCCCGAACTGCTCGGCTATAAAGGTCAGGACCTGATCGTGACAGACGGCACCACACTGCTTGGCGCCGACGACAAGGCTGGCATCGCAGAGATAATCAGCGCCGTGGCTTATCTTCAGGAACATCCCGAGATCAAGCACGGCCCCATCCGCATAGCTTTCAATCCCGACGAGGAGATAGGTCAGGGCGCGCACAAGTTCGACGTGCAGCGTTTCGGCGCCGAGTGGGCCTACACGATGGACGGCGGCGAAATCGGCGAGCTGGAGTTCGAGAACTTCAACGCCGCCGTCGCCAAGGTGACTTTCCGCGGACGCAACGTACATCCCGGCTATGCCAAGCACAAGATGATTAACTCGATGCGCATCGCCAACCAGTTCATCATCATGCTCCCGCGATGGGAGACTCCCGAGCATACCGAGGGCTACGAGGGCTTCTACCACCTCGTGGAGATGAAGGGCAGCGTGGAGGAAACGGTGCTGACCTACATTGTGCGCGACCACGACCGCGACCGCTTCGAACGCCGCAAGAAGGAGCTTGAGCACCTCTGCCGCAAAATCAACAACGAATTCCCGGGATGTTGCAGCATCGACATACGCGACCAGTACTACAACATGCGCGAGAAAGTGGAGCCGCAGATGTACATCGTGGACATCGCCGAGGAGGCCATGCGCCGTGCCGGCGTCAAGCCCAAGGTGCAGCCCATCCGCGGCGGCACAGACGGCGCGCAGCTTTCGTTCAAGGGTCTGCCCTGTCCGAATATATTTGCCGGCGGACTGAATTTCCATGGCCGCTATGAGTTCGTTCCCATCCCCTCCATGCAGAAGGCAATGGAGGTGATTGTGGAGATAGCCCGCATTGTGGGTGAGCGCTGACAGGGATCCTCTCGTCGTAGTCGTCACGGGGCCTACGGCCTCGGGCAAGACTGCGCTGGCTCTTGACATAGCCTCGGCGCTGGGATGCGACATCATCTCGGCTGACTCAAGGCAGATCTACCGCGAGCTGCCCGTCGGCACAGCTGCTCCCACTGCCGCTGAGCAGGCGCGGGCGCGCCATCATCTTGTAGGCTGCAAGTCGGTCACGGAGGGCTACAGCGCCGCGGCATTCGAGTCCGACGCGCTGCGCATACTCGGCGATATGTTCGCCTCCGGGCGGCGGGTGTCCGTGGTGTGCGGCGGCTCCATGATGTACGTCGACGCCCTGGTGCGCGGCATTGACGACATGCCGTCGATAAGCGACGCCGTGCGCGACCGGGTGCTTTCTTTCTACCGCGAGCAGGGCCTTGAGGCCCTGCTCGCTTGGCTTGAAACCATCGACCCCGCCATGCATGCCGTGGTGGACCGTCGCAACCCCAAGCGAGTGATCCATGCCGTGGAGATATGCCTCCAGGCGGGTGTGCCTGCTTCTTCGCTGCGCACGGGGCAACCCAAGCCGAGGCCGTTCCGTGTGTTCAAACTGTGTATCGACATGCCGCGCGAGCAGCTGTTCGCCCGCATCAATGCCCGCACGGATGCCATGATGGCCGCGGGATTCCTTGACGAGGCGCGCCGCATGTTGCCCTACCGCCACTGCAACGCCCTCAACACGGTAGGCTATAAGGAACTGTTCGCCTATTTCGACGGCACGATGGATCTGCCTGTGGCGGTGGCGCGGATAGCTAAGAACACGCGCGTCTATGCAAAAAAACAACTCACATGGCTCGCCCGCGATCCCGACGTGGTGCGTCTCGACGCCACGGACGCTTATGCGCAAGCCATGACCTTAATTAGCGATATGATATGACAGACAATTCAGAACTCACTCTGTGCGCGCAATATGCCGACCTGCCGACGGCTTCCATAGCCGCGGGAGTGTTGCGCTCGCACGACATTGACGCTATAATAGACAACGGCACCATGGGTACGGTGCTCCCTCCTGCCGGGATGATACGCCTGATGGTGCATAAGTATAACTATGACCGTGCCCGCGAGATACTGGCGCAGGGCGGTCTGCTTGACTGATGCTGTTATGGAAAAATGGAAGACTCTCGGCAGCGAATATCTGTTTCGCCGCCCGTGGCTTACGGTGCGCAAGGACCGTCTGCAACTGCCCAACGGGGTAGTGCACAATGAATATTACGTGCTGGAATATCCCACATGGGTCAACGTGATAGCCCGTACGCGCGACGGCCGCTTCGTCATGGTGGAGCAATACCGCCACGGCCTTGACGACATCTTCACCGAACTTGTGGGCGGCGTTGCCGAGGAGGGCGAGGAACCCATTGAGGCCGCTAAGCGCGAACTCCTGGAAGAAAGCGGCTATGCCGGGGGCGAATGGACTCAGTATATGGTGATTTCCGCCAATCCCGGCAGTCTTAACAATCTCTCCTATTCATTTCTCGCTGAGGGCGTGGAACTCGTCAGCGACCAGCATCTGGATGAAACCGAGGACATCTGCGTGCATCTCCTCACCGTCGACGAAGTGCGCTCAATGCTTATGAATGACGAGATAAAGCAGTCGCTCATGGCAGCTCCCCTCTGGAAGTATTTTGCCCTGAACGGTCTCCTTTAGTCACATTTAAATCCCATCTAACACATTGCTTACAAGTAAATTGTAGGGATGCACGGCTCGTGCAATGCAGTTTAAATAATGAAAATTATTACTGTCCGCTAAAACGGGAACAACCCGCGCTCGTCGCGGGTTGAATGTGGTTAACCGCGAGTTAAGGAGCGACCGCAGGGAGCGACATACTCGCGGAAGAAGCGTCACAAAAGCATCAACCTGCCGGATGGCGGGTTGCACGACGTCCGAGTTTATTGTCAGATTTTTAGAATGATTCGTGGGCGCCAGTGGATATGCAACCCGCCATCCGGCGGGTTGATACCTTTTATTGAACCTACCGCGGATACGGCGCTATGCGCCTAAATCCGCGGCTAACCGGATTTTACCCGCCATGCGGCGGGTATCCGCTTGATACCATGTTAACTGATGGGGCATGGTTATTTGAACCGCATTGCACCCCGGTGCATCCCTACAGTGATTATCAATGTTTTAGAACTTGTGCTCAGTATAAAACCTTTTGACCTTTTGTCTTTATGTCTCTCTCCACGTGTTGTAATTCCCCCATAGACAGAGAGGGCCGCGGCAATGCCGCGGCCCTCTCTGTCTATGGGGTATGGCTTACTTGACTGCCTTGTTGCGGCGGGCGTCGGTGATGTAGGCCACGGGGGCTGCGATGTAGATGGTGCAGAGTGTACCGATGATGACGCCGAGCAGCATTGCGAATGTGAAGCTGCGGATGGCGTCGCCGCCGAGGATGAATATGCAGACAAGCACAAGCAGCGTGGAAGCCGAGGTCATTATCGTACGTGCGAGAGTGGAGTTGATCGACGAGTTGATGGTGGTGTAGAAGTCCTGCTTGGGATACAGACCTATGTTCTCACGCACACGGTCGAACACTACCACCGTATCGTTGATCTGATAACCGATGACGGTCAGAATGGCTGCGATGAACGTCTGGTCGATTTCCATTGCGAATGGAAGTACGCCGTAAAGCAGCGAGTACAGACCGATGATGGAGAAGGCCGTGAATGCTACGGCAGCGAGTGCGCCGAGCGAGAAGGCTACGTTGTGGAAGCGCAGCAGGATGTAGAGGAACATCGCAATAAGCGAGATGATGACAGCGATGTAGGCGTCGGTGCGCATGTCGTTGGCAACGGTAGGACCTACTTTCTGCGAGCTTACGATGCCCTGGCTGGCGTCGGTGGTGGAGAATTCCGTGTCGCTCATACCCTCACGCAGGTAGGGCTTCAGCACCTTGAAGAGCTTACCGGTGATTTCCTTTTCGGTGCTCTCGTTCTCGTCGTTGATCTTGTAGTTGGTGGATACGCGCACCTGGTTGGAGCTCTCGATGGTGATTACGCTCACGGAGCTGCCGTCGAACTCGTCGGCGAGTGCGTTCTGAAGCTCAACGGTGTTGACCGGCTGCTCGAACTTGACAACGTAGTTGCGGCCGCCCGAGAAGTCGATGCCCTGATTGAGGCCGCGGACGAAGAGCGAAGCCACGATTACGAAAATCATGATGCCGGCTACGGTGAAGCTGGCCTTGCGCTGACCCAGGAAGTTGATGGCCGAGTTGACGAACATCTTGCGGGAAATGCTCGTGGAGAACGTCATGTTCTGGAATGCGCCGAGCTTGCTGAACCATGTGAAGAACACGCGGCTCAGGAATACTGCGGTGAAGAACGAGCAGATAAGGCCGATGATAAGCGTGGTGGCGAAGCCCTTGATGGGACCTGTGCCGAAGAGCAGCAGGATTACGCCGGTGATGATCGAGGTGAGGTTGGAGTCGAAGATGGCCGAGAATGCGTTGCTGTAGCCGTCGGAGATGGCTGTGCGCAGGTTCTTGCCGGCGCGGAGCTCTTCCTTGGTACGCTCGAAGATAAGCACGTTGGCGTCGACAGCCATACCGAGCGAGAGCACGATACCGGCGATACCACTCATGGTGAGCACGGCCTGGAAGGAGGCCAGGATGCCGAGGGTGAAGAACAGGTTGCACAGCAGGCAGATGTTGGCTACGAGGCCGGGGATGACACCGTAGAACACCATCATGAACGCCATCAGCAGAACCAGAGCCACGAGGAACGAGGTGAAGCCTTTCTCGATGGCCTGCTTGCCGAGCGACGGGCCGATAACCATATCGCTGATAATGTGTACCTTGGCGTCCATCTTACCACTCTTGAGCACGTTGGCAAGGTCTTTTGCCTCTTCGGGGGTGAAGTCGCCTGTGATGCTGGACGAGCCACCTTCGATGGCGGTGTTGACGTTGGGCGCGGAATAAACTTTGTCGTCAAGAACGATTGCTACCTGACGGTTGATGTTGGCGGCGGTGATGCGGGCCCAGGCGCGTGCGCCCTCGGGGTTCATGCGCATCGACACCTCGTTGCCGCGCAGGGGGTCGTAGTCGTTGCTTGCGTCGCTCACGGCCTTGCCGTCGAGGGCGGGTTTGCCGCCGTTGGCACGCAGAGCGTAGAGGGCGAAGCCGAAGTTCTGCTCCTTGCCGGAGGCGTCGGTGCGGACGGTGGGCTTAACCGACCAGCGCAGTTTCAGGTCGCTGGGCAGGAGGCTCTTGGCAACGGGGCTGGCGAGAAGCTCGTCAATGGCTGCCATGGCGCGAGCGTCGGGAGCGTAGCCCACGGTTGCGCCGTAGCCGGGCTGCTGAAGCAGGGCGGCGAGGGGAGCTGCGTTGTAGGCGCTGTCGACGGAGAGGCGGCGCACGGTGTTGTTGAGCGCGCCGGCGATCTGGTCGACGGTGTATGTCTCGTAGAACTCAAGGTTGGCCGAGCGCTGGAGCAGGTCGCGTACGCGCTCGTGATCTTTCACGCCGGGGAGTTCAAGCAGGATCTGACCGTCCTTGCCCTGAAGCACCTGGATGTTGGGCGAAACTACGCCGAACTGGTCGATACGGTTGCGGAGCACGTTGGTTGCGGAGTTGTCGACGCGGTCCTTGACTTCGATTTTGAGTTTGTCGCGTACGGCGTCATCGCTGGCACCTGCGTTGACGAGGCCCTGGAACACGACGGAGAAGTCGGCCTGGGGACGACGCTGGCGGTAGTCGCTGACGAAAGCGCCGACGAAGTCGTCGGTCTCATGTGCGTTGACGGCGCTCTGAGCAGCGGCGATGGATGATTCGAACACGGAGTCGGTGTCGCCACTCTTCATGCTGCGGAGCATGTCGGGCATGTCGACCTGAAGGATTACGTTCATGCCGCCCTTGAGGTCGAGGCCGAGGCCCACGCCCCATTTGCGTACATCGTTGAGGGTGTATCCGAGATAAACTTTCTGCTCGCCGAGCGAGTCCATGTAGTGTTTGTAAGCCTGGTTGTAGGCCGCGTCGTCGTTGTCGCCGCTTTCTACCAGCGCGTACTGCTCAGCCTTGGTCTCGTGCTTGCTGGAAATCAGCGAGAACGAGAGGTAGAACAAGCACACGAGGGCCAAGAAAATGGCAATGACACCGGCAACGATGGTGCCCAGTTTTCCTTTGCTTTGCATGTGATTGATGTAGTTAATATTTGATTAGAAATTTATATTTCAAATTTTCGGCTCGCAAATATAGCTTTTTTTCCTGACATAAGCGGCCTCGCAGGCCTATTTTCTGCAAAAAGCCTGTTCATTTCCGTATTTTTCTGGTTTTGGCGGTGTGTGTCCCGCGTTTATGTTTTTCGGTCAGGGATGGCCGGCGATGGTGCCCACGGCGCGCATCGACATGTTGGGTCGGGTGGGGTCGTTGCTGATAATCACAATCTTGGCGTTCAGGATGCTGCCGCTGATGAGAGACGGGTCGACGGTCACGCTTACTTCGGCTTTGCGGCCGCGCTTGACTGAGGTGCGGTCGGCCTTTACTGTTATGCCGGGATCGACGGTGTAGACGCGTCTTATTTCGAGAGTGTTGCGCCCGTCGTTGTAGATTGCTGCGCGCAGCGTCACGGGACCTGCCGAACGGTCGAGCACGCCGAAGTCGAGGCGCTCGGGCTCGAGGCGTATTACGGGCGCCTTGATGCGGTCCTCGTCGGTGAGCCGGGAGAAGTCCTCGCTGATGACGGCCGTGACGGGTATGGTCACGGCGTCCTCGGCGGGCGAGGGCACGATGACGATGGAGTCCTCGACGAGTCCCCAGCTGTCGCAGCGCTCGGTGTGCACGTGGCATACCAGCGACGACTGCTCGCCGGGCGCGATGGCCGGGGGCAGGAACGCCACGTCGGCAAAGGCGGGAACGGATTTGACCTCCGGGCGCAGCGTGTCGGTGCCGGCGTTGTAGATCTCGAGGAAGACGGTCTTCATTCTCCCTTTTGCCACGTCACCGGCCATGACGGCACCGCGGCTCATGTGCAGATGCTCGCCGGCCTCCACGGGGTAGCGCTGCGACAGGGTGGCGCCTCCGCTGATGACGACGCCGCTGACCGTCAGCGTGCGGCGTCCCTCGTCGTTGTCGAAGTTGATGTAGACGTTCTTGCTGAAGCGTCCGGGGCGGCCGGTGGGGTCGTAGCTGACGACAATCTCGGCGGTGTCGCCGGGAGCCAGCGGCGCGCGCGAGTATTTAGCCAGGGTGCAGCCGCAGGAGCTGCGCGCGGCGGTGATGCTCAGCGGGGCGTCGCCGGTGTTGACGTATCGCATCGAGCATGTGCGCACGCCGTCGTCCTCGTGGAAGGCCCCGAAGTTGTGGGTGGTGCGGAGCCATTCGGCATGTCCGGCAGCATGGGCGCCGCAGGCGCAGAGGCAAAGAACGGCGGAGATGATATACTGTCTCATGAGCGCGTCAGTAGGTAAGTGCTACATTGTCGACCCACAGCGTCAGGCCAATTGTGCCCATGTATGGCTCGCCGCTGCCGGCCGAGAACATTATGAGCATATGGGTGGGAGTGGCGTCGGCCGAGTCCCAGCCTACTTCGTGAACGGGCACCATCTTGCCCTTGCTGTTGCGGGCGTAGTAGCTCTTTTCGGAGGGTATGAGCTTCATGGTGCCGGGCACGGCTGACGCGTCGCCATAGTGCAGCTTCACGTCGTGGGCGTTGACCCATCCGGGTGTGCTTTTGGAATATGTGTCGCGTCCGGTGCCCACGCGTTTGGCATACAGGTTGCCGTCCCCGTCCTCCCAACGGCGCTGGAGGATGATGTATGCTTCGGCTTTGTCGGCGCCGGCCAGAGTCTTCCTGGAACCGAACCCGCTGCTGTAGGTGCGTGTGTTGGTGGCGGGCATCTCGACTTTGTAGTCGAAACGCAGGGTCTTCGGCTTCTTCGTGAACGGCACGCCCATCTCCATCTTGGCGTAGGGCTCGCTTGTGCCAGTGATGGGCTCGAACATGCGCCCGGTGAAGAGGGTGCCTGCCACAAGCACGTTGATGTTGATAAGCCCTATGGCCTTGCAGTGCTCCAGTTTGGTCGTCAGCTTGGCGCAGCGGCCGCCGCTTTCGCGCGCGTCGGGGTACACGGCGTTGCTCGTTTTGGTAATTCCCACGACACGGGCGTAAACGTTGCTCGATGCCCACGGCGTGCCGCCCTCTGGTACATAGGCCTTGGCGCCTTCGATGGTCTTTTCAGGCCCCACTGCGAAAACCTGCTTGCGCTTTCCGCCGAGCACGGCGCTCTCCTTGATGTCGCGCGTGACCCACTGCTCGAAGTCGCCGTAGCGTATCGGTTCCACTTTCTGCGCGGTGACTTGCGACGCGCATACGAGTATGGCAAGAGCCGAAAATATCGTACCTATTCTCATAAATGACTTTATAACCTGTTGCAAAATTAACAAAAAACTTTGCAAAAAGGATTATAACGCCCCACCAAACGCAAGAATGTGGAACAATAGGCCATAATCATGGCCGTATAGACCATAGCCGGTGGCAAAATATAGTAAAGATAGTTTACATAGTTTACGGTGTTAAGGGTTGATGTTTAATGTTGGTAACTCTGCTATTGACATTCTGATGTGCAAAGTTAGTCATCAGCATGAGCCGAATCACGGCACATCAAAGTTAAAAGATGTTTCAAATGTTAAACATCGTCGATTATTATCTGGTAGTATGCGTGGAATTCTTGTCCCGGCGCCAGATGCTGCACTGCTTCCTTTCCGCTGAAATCGCCGGTGTAGCCCACGCTGTCGGCGCGTCCGTACCACGGCTCAATGCACACAAAGGGCGCATCGGCCGATGGCGCCCAGTATCCTACATACGGGGAATAGAAAGACACTGAAAGGTAAGGCAGCCGGTCGGCGGTCAGGATAGAGGTCAATCCCATATATGGACCTCCTACTATTATGGCATCGTCCTTGAAGGTATCGGCCGTAAGCGGCAGAATGGCTTCCGGCAGGTCGTACTCGCGCACGGTATCTCCCACGCAGCCTTTGCTCGCTATCATCTGCGATGTGAATTTATGTCTGTCGAACTCCAGATAGCCGTGCACTTTCTCGCGCGAATTGAATCGCGGAAGGTTGAAAGCAGGATGGGCGCCGATCTGGAAGTACATGTCTCTCTCGTCGTCGTTGCGCAGCCGCCACCTCACGGTGATGCGTTCATGATACAGCTCGTAGCCTACGGCCAGATGGAATTTGCGCGGATACTTGGCGAGCGTCTCGTCGTCCGATTTGAGCGAGAACCACATTTCGCCTTCCGGAGAATCGGCCACTGTCTCGAAATTCATGTCTCTGGCAAAACCATGCTGCCCCATGCGGAACTCCCGGCCGTCCATGCGGAACGTGCCGTCCCACACGGCTCCCACTATCGGGAAAAGGATGGGCGAGCGACGTTTCCAGTAGCACGGGTCGCCCTGCCACAGATATTCATGCCCCGTGAGATTGTTCCTGATGCTCTGCAGCTCCGCGCCGAGCGACGATGCCGTCACCGTAAGAAGCTCATTGCTTAAAGTTCGTTCCATATATCCGAATTATTTTTCGCAAAGATAATGCGAAAAATTCAATAGATGCCAATAATTCTTTGGATTCTATATAAAAGACGAGAGAGAAAACCTGTCGGCTTTCCCTCTCCGGATGTTTTCACAACGGAATAATCCTTATTGTGATTTGCTTAGATTTATTTGCGCAACAAAGATATAAGTTTTTCGTTTGAAATCCAAATAATTTTGTACTTTTGTGGCGAAGACAATAATTTTGCGCTAACTGAATAACGCATTATATTATTGTAGCATAATATGCCATGAATGTGCTTGGACTTGACCTCGGACCTACATCTATAGGATGGGCCCTTATAGAGATTGAAAACGATAATAATCCTGTATCGATATTGGGAATGGGCAGTCGTATTATTCCTTATAGTAATGATACGGCTGCCTCGGATTTCTCCAAGGGCAAGGGCGAGAGCCCGTGCTCAGAGCGCACCCGCTGTCGGCAAATGAGGCGTAATATTGACAGATTCCAGTTGCATCGGGAACAACTGCGCAATCTGTTGCTTCAAATTGGTATGATTGATAAGAATTTCAAGGCCTCGCCGGCAAGCCCTCTGGAGATATGGAAATCAAGGGCTGATGCCGCTACTCCAGGGGTAAAACTGCCACTTGATAAGCTTGCGGCTGTTTTGTTCCAGATCAATCACAGACGCGGTTACAGGCACAGCAAGTCAGATCTCGGAGATTCAAAACAAACCGAGTATGTGGCAAAAATCAGTGACCGCTATTCGGAAATTCGACAGACCGGCAAAACCGTAGGCCAATATTTCTATGGGAAGCTTAAGGATTCCGAAGTCATTAATCCCAATGGCACAAGATACTGCACATACCGCGTAAAGGAGAAAGTATGTCCTCGTCAGGCCTATGAAGAAGAAGTGGATAGAATTCTTTCTGTGCAAAGTGAGTTTTATCCTGACGTATTGACAACGGAGAATCAGAAAGCTATCAAGCAGGTGATTTTCTATCAGCGTCCGCTGAAATCTTGCAAGAATCTTGTCTCGTTTTGCGAATTTGAACGGCATCAGTTCCTTAACAAGGCCGGAAAGAAGGTGGAAAGCGGTCCGAAAGTGACACCTCGCACCTCGCCGTTAGCTCAGGTATGTCGTATATATGAGGCTATCAACAATATAAAGCTTGTGAATTCTCGGCGGAAACACAAGAAATCCGATTCGGCACCCTCTCTTTTCGATGATCCGGCCGTTACGGGTATGGATCTCCGAAAATTCAAGGAGGAATATCCTTTTACGGATGAGGAACGTGAAAGAATTTTTCAATTCCTCAATACGCATGAAAAAATGACTGAAAAAGATCTTCTGAAGATATTGAGGCTTACTTCAGAAGACGGATTCAAGTGTGACAAGTCACTTGGAAAGGGAATTCAAGGCAATACTACGCGCTGGCAGATAGCTAACGCTCTCGGGAATCATCCGGCAAAGGAAGAACTTCTTCGCTTTGACATCTCAGAGGAGATACCCGCAGAGAATCCGGACATTGTTGTTTCAACCGGAGAAGTGCTTCCGCGTATATCGCCCTCGTACGTCGGACAGCCGTTCTACATGCTCTGGCATACGCTTTATTCAATTAACGATAAAGACGAGCTGTTTAAAGTCCTTTCGGAGAAATTTGGAATTAAAGACGAAGAGACTCTCAACCGTCTTTATGCGCTGGATTTTGTCAAGGCGGGTTATGCCAACAAGTCGGCCAAGTTTATCCGTAAGCTCTTGCCTTTGCTTAAGAGGGGCATGATGTATAGCGATGCCTGCGCATTGCTGGGCGTCAACCATAGCAACAGCATGACAAAAGAGGAGACTATGAGCAGGGAATTGCAACCCCATCTCACGCCTGTGCTTAAAGGTGAACTCCGCCAGCCGGTTGTGGAAAAGATACTCAACCAGACCATAAACGTAGTCAACTCCATCATTGATGAATACGGGGAGATTGACGAGGTGCGCGTAGAACTCGCCCGCGAACTCAAGAGAGACAAAGAAGGGCGAGAGAAAATGGCGCAGAACATAAACAAGAACGAACGGGAGAACAAAGCATTGATTGAGGAAATTGCCGACCTGAACATATTGCCAACCCGCAGGCGTATTCAGAAAATGAAAATGCTTAAGGAGACCGGCAACAGGTGCATGTACTGCGGCAGACCTGTCACTCCCTATCAGTTCATAGAGGGTCATGGGTATGAAATAGAACATATTGTACCTCGTTCACGATTGTTTGACGACAGTTTTACCAATAAGGTCTGTGCCTGCCGGGAATGCAATTCGGCGAAGGGAGCGATGACAGCTTTCGATTTCATGAAAACAAGAGGAGAGCAGGAATTCAATTCCTATCTTGACAGAGTGGAATCGCTGTACAAGGAAGGCAAGATCTCGCGTGGCAAAAGGGACCGGTTGTTGATGTCCGCTACGACAATTCCTGATGATTTCATAGAAAGGGATTTACGTGAGACCCAGTATATATCCCGTAAATCCATGGAAATATTATCCGAGTCTATCCGCAATGTGCATGCTTCATCCGGCATGGTTACGGATTTCTTCAGGCATGCCTGGGGCTATGATACCATTCTGCATGACATCAATCTCCCTCGGTACAGTGAGGCGGGACTGGCGGAGGAAGTGGAATATGAGACACATGGACAGAAACATGCCGCGTACAGAATAAAAGACTGGTCGAAACGAAAAGATCACCGGCATCATGCGCTTGACGCTTTGGTAGTGGCATTGACCCGACAGGGATATATACAGCGTCTCAATACATTGAATGCTTCAACCGAGAATATTGGTAATCTTGACAAATGGGCAGCGGAGAGGCCTCATATCGAGAGACAGGCGGTTGTCAAAGCGCTGGAAAACGTGGCGATTTCATTCAAATCAGGCAAGAAACTCACTACACCCGGCAAACGATACATACGTAGGGGCGGACGCCGTATATGCGTGCAGACAGGAGTGACAGTCCCGCGCTCTCCGTTGCATAAGGATACCATATATGGATGCATAAGGGTTGACGATGGTATGAAGAGCCTGAAGTTCGCTCTGCAGAATCTCAACCTCATAAAAGATAAGGGTATCAGTCAGCAGCTTGCATCGTGTTTGCAGGAGAATGGCGGCGACATCGGCAAGACGCTGAAGGCTTTGAAAAAGAACCCTCTGACAATCAATGGCACACCCGTGGAGAATGTCGCATGCTATCGTGAGGAGATAGTTGTAAAGTACAAGATAGGGGCTGTTACGCGCAAGGACGTGGAATATATCGTGGATGGCCACATACGGGAAATTGTAAAGGCAAGGTTCTCGGAAGTGGGTAATTCGGATAAGGAGTTCGTTAAAAGCCTTGCAGAACGACCGTTGTATTCCGATGAAGCTTGCCGCCATCAGATTCGGACTATCAGATTGTTCACCGGTATAAAAAAGTCAAGCATTGCCGGCGTTCGTAAAAAGGAATCCGGAGAAATCATCGGATACGCTCAGACACAAAATAACCACCATGTGGCATTCTATAGAAATCCTGATGGAAAGGTAGTGGAATCTGTCGTAAGTTTCTGGGACTGCATAAAGCGTAAGAAAGCAGGCTTGCCTGCCATAATCAAAAATCCTGCGGATGCCTGGACTATCCTTATGGCACAGGGTGAATCGGAGAGTACCGATGAAATTGCCCGGACTATGCCGCCCGATGGCAGTGCGTTCATCATGTCGCTGCAACGCAATGAAATGGTTGTGCTCGGCATGTCGGACGACGAGTGGAGAGATGCAGTGGCGTCTAAGGATATTTTTACGGTTAATCGCTACCTCTACCGAGTTTGGAGATTGAGTACTGGAGATTATTGCTTTAAGTATCATACAAATACTACCGCTGCCATTGGAGATGGTGACAAAGAATTAAGGCAGTATTATAGAACTACGATTACATCGTTATTCGCGCTACATCCTCGAAAAGTAAGAGTTACTTTACTTGGCAAGATAGACCTTCTCTCTGATGATAAAGAAAACCTTATGCTTTAGCCATCGCGCATACTTGTCTTGCCGACAGCGCCAGCTCATTATTCACATGGATGATCCAAAATCGGGTGAAACGTGTGAGTATTCCCGGCCGATTGAGGATATTGGTGTGGTTGTGATAGAAAGTGAGCAGGTCACTCTGTCATCCGCACTTATCACGGCTTTATTGGATAATAAAGTGGCGTTGATAATGTGCGATGCCAAGCATATGCCTTCGGGGTTGATGTTGCCTCTCGATGGCAATACTTTGCAATCCGTGAGATTTGACGCACAGGTGGCGGCTTCTCTCCCTTTGAAGAAACAGTTATGGCAGCAGACTGTATCCATGAAAATCAAGAATCAGGGAGCAGTGCTTAAGATAGTCAATAATACCGAGGTAGGCAACATGTTAGCATGGTCCTCTAAGGTCAGAAGCGGCGATCCTGACAATCTTGAAGGTAGGGCGGCTGCGTACTATTGGAAAAATCTTTTTGAGGAATGTCCCGGATTTGTCCGCAGGCAAGACGGAGGTGATCCCAATGCACTTCTTAACTATGGTTATGCCATATTGAGGGCGGTTATAGCCAGAAGTCTTGTCGCAAGCGGTCTGATTCCGACACTCGGCATTCATCACTCCAATAAGTACAATGCATATTGTCTTGCGGATGACATAATGGAGCCGTATCGGCCATACGTCGATCTGATGGTTGTTGATATTATAAGAAATCAGAAATTATCACCGCAAATTTCCAATGATACAAAGAGGCAGTTGTTGACAATTCCGGCCATGGACGTCAGGATGGGTAAGCTGTCACGCCCGTTGATGGTTGCCGCTTCCATGACAAGTGCCTCACTTGCGAAATGCTATCTTGGCGAGTCGAGAAAACTTGTCTATCCCGAAATGGCTTTTTGAATTCAGTTATTTCAATGTCGGTGGATTTTATATCATATAACCGTATAAGTTCTTATCAATTAATGTGGATATTGGTTATGTTCGATCTGCCGACCGAGACAAAGTTGCAGCGTAAAAGATACTCGGAATTTCGCAAATTTCTGGTGCAGGATGGCTTTTCAATGTTCCAATTTTCAATATATGCCCGCAATTGTGCCTCACGCGAGAATACAAAAGTGCATGTAGACAGAATTAAAAATTTTCTGCCGCAGGAAGGGAAAGTCTGTATAATCACTATAACGGAAAAACAATTCAATGAGATTTTGTTGTTCGAGGGTATGAAGAAAACACCTCCAATGCCTGAAGCAATCCAATTGGAACTTTTCTGAAATATGTATTGCGAAGCACTTCTCCGGTAGTTTGAAAAAACTTGGATATATAAAAAAGTCAGCAAATCATTTTGCTGACTTTTTTATGTTGAGCTCTTCATTGTAAGAGCCTGAGAATCACCCCGATAATGCGGTTGTGGTGTGATTCATAGTGCAAATATAAGAAATCCTAAGCAAATCACAACGGAGGTGCGGGTGGGTTAGTCCTATATCGAGGTGTGATTCATAGTGCAAATATAAGAAATCCTAAGCAAATCACAACAAGCTCACATCGTTTGCGCCGCGCTCGAAAGGTGTGATTCATAGTGCAAATATAAGAAATCCTAAGCAAATCACAACGCCTTGTTAGATTTGTTAGATATTTCGAGGGTGTGATTCATAGTGCAAATATAAGAAATCCTAAGCAAATCACAACACAAGGCCGGCATTCCCTCGGAGGGCCGCAGGTGTGATTCATAGTGCAAATATAAGAAATCCTAAGCAAATCACAACAGAGGAGCATAGAGTGCCGGAAGGTGGGCTGGTGTGATTCATAGTGCAAATATAAGAAATCCTAAGCAAATCACAACAACGGTGAAACTTATACCGTTTCTTCTTTCGGTGTGATTCATAGTGCAAATATAAGAAATCCTAAGCAAATCACAACATGCCTACCGCATTTCCTCTTCAGACTAAGGTGTGATTCATAGTGCAAATATAAGAAATCCTAAGCAAATCACAACTCGGCACGCCATAGCTGTATTCCATCGGCTGGTGTGATTCATAGTGCAAATATAAGAAATCCTAAGCAAATCACAACCGGTGAACTCGTGCGACAACACCGAAATGGGGTGTGATTCATAGTGCAAATATAAGAAATCCTAAGCAAATCACAACACGTTATTTCGCACGACGTCGTGCAGCAGTGGTGTGATTCATAGTGCAAATATAAGAAATCCTAAGCAAATCACAACTAGTTATTTAAAACGCAATCAACTTGTTAGGTGTGATTCATAGTGCAAATATAAGAAATCCTAAGCAAATCACAACGACCCCGAACAAGGGCGACGTTATCACGCTGGTGTGATTCATAGTGCAAATATAAGAAATCCTAAGCAAATCACAACTGGGTTGTCAACTACGATAGCAACATCAAGTTGAACACAGGTTTATTACTATGCGCCGTTGTGATTTATATAATAATCGGCCGTTGAAATATGATTTATGTATCATATATAAAATCGCAATTGACTATTTATCAGTCAATTGCGATTTCGTTGTGTTGCCTTGGAAGGATTCGAACCCTCACAGGCGGAACCAGAATCCGACGTGCTACCATTACACCACAAGGCAAAGTTCTGTTGCAACGCGGGGTTTGTCCCTCAATTGCGAGTGCAAAGTTAATGCGTTTTTTTGATTCTGCCAAATTTTTCTGAGGTTTTTTCAAAAAAATCTTCAGGAAATTTTGCTCCAGTCGGCGGTACGGTTGACGGTGGCCTGGAGTTCGCGGCGGAATGCGGCGTTGTCGGCCTGCGAGAGGGTGGGATCGCTGTCGAGAAGGACTTCGGCGGCGTCGCGGGCCATCTGGACTATCGCGCCGTCGGCGGCGAGGTTGGTGAGCCGCAGGTCGAAGGGGGTGCCGCTTTGCATGGTGCCCTCTATGTCGCCGGGACCGCGCATCTGCATGTCGGCTTCGGCGATTACGAAGCCGTCGGTGGTCTGCGTCATGAGTTCGAGGCGCTTGCGGGTGTCGCCGCTGATGTTGTGGCGGCTCATGAGGATGCAGTAGCTCTGGTCGGCGCCGCGTCCCACTCGTCCGCGCAGCTGGTGGAGCTGCGAGAGGCCGAAGCGCTCGGCATCCTCGATTATCATCACGGAGGCATTGGGCACGTTGACGCCTACCTCTATCACGGTGGTGGATACGAGGATGCGTGCCTCGCCGGAGGCGAAGATGCCCATCTGGTACTCTTTCTCGTCGGGGCGCATGCGTCCGTGCACGTAGGCTACCTTGAAGTCGCGGAAGGTGTCGCGGATGATGTCGTAGCCTTCGGTGAGGCTGTGGAGGTCGAGCTTCTCGTTCTCGTCGATGAGGGGATAGACTATGTACACCTGACGTCCGGCGCGGAGCTGGGCGTAGGTGGCCTGGTAGACCTGCAGCCGCTGGGGCTCGAAGCGCAGCAGGGTGGCTATGGGCTTGCGGCCGGGGGGCAGCTCGTCGAGGACGCTGACGTCGAGGTCGCCGTAGACGGTCATGGCGAGCGTGCGCGGGATGGGGGTGGCCGTCATCACGAGCACGTGGGGGCCGATGTCGTTCTTGGTCCAGAGGCGTGCGCGCTGCGCCACGCCGAAGCGGTGCTGCTCGTCGATTACGGCCATGCCGAGGGTGCGGAAGCGCACGTTGTCCTCGATCAGGGCGTGGGTGCCTATGAGTATGTGCAGCGATCCGTCGAGCAGGGCCTGATGGATGTGGCGGCGTTCGCCGGCCGGGGTGGAGCCTTTGAGCAGGGCCACGTTCACGCCTATGGGCCGCAGCATCTCCGAGATGGTGTCGTAGTGCTGCGTGGCCAGTATTTCGGTGGGGGCCATTAGGCAGGCCTGCATGCCGTTGTCGACGGCGAGGAGCATTGCCATGAGCGCGACAATGGTCTTGCCGCTGCCCACGTCGCCCTGCACGAGGCGGTTCATCTGGCGGCCGCCGAGCAGGTCGGCCCTTATCTCCTTGATGACTCTCTTCTGCGCGCCGGTGAGGGCAAAGGGAAGGCACTTGGCGTAGAAGTCGTTGAATGCCGGGCCGACATGGGGCATGAGGTGGCCGCGGCTGTCCTGCCTGCGGCGGCGGTTGCGGCGCAGCATGTCGACCTGGATGAGAAATACTTCCTCAAACTTGAGGCGCAGCCTGGCGCGCTGGAGGGTGGGATTGTCGGGCGGATTGTGTATGGCGCGGATGGCGTCGTTGAGCGACATCAGGCCGAGGCGTGCGATGACGGACGCCGGGAGTGTTTCGCTCAGCGGCGGCCGCGAGTCGAGCAGGTTCTGAATCCAGGTCTGAAACTGGCGCGAGCCTATGTTGCGGTTGCGGAGGGTTTCTGTAAGGGGATAAACTCCACGCGTGCGTGCCTCGGCCTGCGCGGTGCCGGGTATCTCCACTTCGGGGTGGGAGAACTGCCAGCGGCCGTTGAACTGCGTGGGTTTGCCGAAGAGCACGTACTCGGTCTCCGTGAGCAGCTTTTTCTTGATGTAGCTGATGCCCTTGAACCACACGACGTCGACGGCGCGGGTGCCGTCGGAGAACAGCCCTATGAGGCGCGTGCGCGCGCCTTCGCCTACGGTGTTGAAGCTGACGAAGCGGCCTCTGACCTGCACGGCCGGCATGTCGCCGTCGAAGTCGCATATCGCGTAGAACTTCGACCGGTCGATGTAGTGCGTGGGGTAGTGGCGCAGGAGGTCGCACGCAGTGCGTATGCCGAGCTGCTTTTCGAGCAGCTCGGCGCGTGCGGGGCCTATGCCTTTGACATACTTTATGTCGAGCGACCTCAGCGAGTTCATTCCTGATGGAGCAGTATTTCGGCTATGGCGAGGTCGATTGGGTTGGTTATCTTGATGTTGGAAGGCTCGCCGGGGGTGAGGACAATGTTGGTGTGTCCGCAGTGCTGCATGATGGAGGCGTCGTCGGAGAAGCTTCCGCCGCAGCTGCGGTAGGCGGCGATGAGTTCGGGACCGCTGAACGCCTGTGGCGTCTGTACGGAACGGAACTCGTCGCGGTCGACGGCCTGTGACGAGCCGTCGGGCATGAGCCGGCGCAGAGAGTCGGTCACGGGCGTGGCCGGTATGGCACCGTCCACTCCGGGAACGATGGCCTGCACGGTGGCTCTGATGCACCGGTCGCTTGCGAGGGGCCGCGCGCCGTCGTGAACAAGTATGATGTCGGGCGCGTGGTCGAGGGCGAGGACAGCATGGCGCACGGAGTCGGAGCGCGTGTCGCCTCCGGGGATTACGGGGGGCGACACGAAGCCGTGCTCGCGGCACAGCTGCTCCCACAAGCCGGTCATCGCCGGGCTGAGCACGACGCTGAGCGATGCGTCGGGCAGCGCGTGGCGCATGCGTCCGATGGTGTGCATCAGCACCGGGCGGCTGTCCAGGAGGCAGAACTGTTTCGGCACCGTCCCCCCGAAGCGGGAGCCCGAGCCTGCGGCCACTATTATTATATGTACCGACCGGCTCATTCGGCGAATATCGGCATGGGAGCCATGATGGCGTTCACCTGCTCGCGCACCGAGGCGATGGCTGCGGGATTGTCGGCGTTGCGAAGCACCTCGTCGATGAGGTCGGCTACAACGGTCATCATTATTACGTCGGCTCCGCGTGTGGTGATGGCGGGAGTGCCGAGGCGTATGCCGGAAGTCTGGAACGGTGACCGGGAGTCGTAAGGCACCATGTTCTTGTTGGCTGTGATGTCGGCATCCACCAGCGCGCGTTCGGCTTTCTTGCCGGTGAGTTCGGGGAAGTTCTGCCGCAGGTCAATGAGCACGGTGTGGTTGTCCGTGCCGCCGGTGACTACTTTGTAGCCCTTGTCGATGAGCGATTTTGCCAGCGCGCGGGCGTTCTGAAGCACGTGCTTCTGGTAGGTCTTGAACGACGGGGCGAGCGCCTCGCCGAATGCTACGGCCTTGGCCGCGATGATGTGCTCGAGGGGGCCGCCCTGTACGCCGGGGAATACGGCGGAGTCGAGCAGGGCCGACATTTTCCTGATTTCGCCTTTGGGCGACTTCTTGCCCCAGGGATTGTCGAAATCCTGCCCCATCAGTATGATGCCGCCGCGCGGGCCGCGCAGTGTCTTGTGGGTGGTGGAGGTGACGATGTGGGCGTAGCGCAGAGGGTTGTCGAGGAGTCCTGCGGCAATGAGTCCGGCAGGGTGGGCCATGTCTATCATCAGCAGGGCTCCGACGCTGTCGGCAATTCTTCTCATGCGCGCGTAGTCCCACTCGCGGCTGTAGGCGCTCGCGCCGCCCACGATCAGCTTGGGACGCTCGCGCAGCGCGGTCTCCTCCATCTTGTCATAGTCCACGAGCCCGGTGTCGGGGTCGACGGTGTAGTCTACGGCATTGAATACCAGTCCGGAGAAGTTGACGGGACTGCCGTGCGAGAGATGTCCGCCCTGCGAGAGGTTGAGCCCCATGAAGGTGTCGCCGGGCTGGAGACAGGCCATGAAAACGGCCATGTTGGCCTGCGCGCCGCTGTGGGGCTGCACATTGGCCCATTCGGCTCCGAACAGCTTCTTCACGCGGTCGATGGCTAACTGCTCGGCCTCGTCCACGACCTGACATCCGCCGTAGTATCTGTGGCCGGGATAGCCTTCGGCATACTTGTTGGTGAGGCACGAGCCCATGGCCGCCAGCACCTGCGGGCTTACGAAGTTTTCGGAGGCTATCAGTTCCATGCCCATGTGCTGCCTGGCGTCCTCACGGGCTATTATGTCAAAAATCTGTTTGTCTTTGTACATGTCGGGGAGATGGTTTATTTCTTGTTTTTTGTTTTCTGAACGGAAAAACCGAATTTGCCGAGCTTTTCGCCGAGCGCGTAGTATCCGCCATGGCAGTATGCCATTATTCCGGAGGCCGCGAGGTCGAAGGCACCGGTGGCCGGGTCGAGATATGCGTCGTCGATGATGACGTTGACAACGTCGGCCAGAAACATGTCATGGCTTCCGAGGTGTGTTATCTCTTTGACGCGGCACTCGATGCTGACAGGCGACTCCGCCACTATAGGGCATGCGTTGGCGCTGCCGGGCGCGGGGGTGAGGCCTGTCAGCTCCCACTTGTCGCAGTCGCGTCCGCTGCGCACTCCGGCCAGGTCGGTGGGCCGTGCCATGGCTGCCGTCGTGAGGTTGACGGTCATCTCCATAGTGCGGCGTATCATGTCGTAGCTGTAGCGTTCGGGCCTTATGCTTACGTACAGCATGGGCGGATTGGTGCATACGGTGCCCGTCCAGGCCGCAGTGAGCATGTTGGACTCCTCCGGCGTGCCGCATGTCACGATGGCCGCCGGCAGCGGATACAGCATTGTCCCGGGTTTCCAGTTTACTTTCATAACTGCAAAACTAATAAAAAAATGTGAAAGCGGCGAATTTTTAATCATAGTTTGTTACCTTTGCGCCCGTATGAAAGCGATATATTTATTTGTGGCGATGTTTGTGGCTTTCGCCGCCTGTGCCGTCGAACCCGTTGATACACTTGAGGCTCAGCCGTATTATCTGCTTGTGGGGCAGGCAGAGGAGGCGTTGAAGGATAACCGCACCTACGATGCCGTGGCGCGGCTCATGGAGGCTATGGCCGTTGACCCCGATAATCCGGGCAACACTCTGCTGTTGCAGAATATGGGCGTGATATATTGGCGCGAGGGACGCGATTCGCTCGCTTTGTCCACTTTCGACGAGGCTCTCCGCCGCGCTCCCGCCATGGTGACCGTACGGCTCAACCGCGGACGGCTGCATCTTGACATGGGTCACACGGTGGAAGCCTACGATGACTTCGATCAGGTGCTCGCGCAGGACTCGCTGAACGCGCAGGCGCTGTACTATCGCGGTACGATGAATCTCTACGGCGGGCGCCTCGACGAGGCCGAGGCCGACCTGCTGCGGCTGAAGACGCTGAAGCCTAAGGCGCTCGACACGGCCGTGGCATTGAGTGCACTGTATAGCCTCAGTGGACGCGACCGCGAAGCCGTGCCGTACTTCGAGATGCTGACACGCGAGGATCCTGCTCCCGAGTATTTCTCCGGTCTGGCCGGCTGCCTGCTGGCGCTGGACGAGTTCAGCCGTGCTTCTGAGGCCATTGATGCCGGCCTGAAGCGTTACGCCAACGACCCCGAGCTATACTATTACCGCGCCTGGCTCAACTGCAAGCGCTACCGCTTCGACGACGCCCACCGCGACGCCGAGAAAGCAATCTCTCTCGGCGCCAACCCCGCCCGCGTAAACGCCCTCTTTGAACGACACTAAGCAACTAATTTCTTGTGTCTTACGAGTGATAGACGTTGTGGGCTTTACCATCATTCCAAACCTTTCAACAGCAATCGGTTGTGTTTTACAGCATAACCGATTGCCATCCCAAATATTCTTTGTAACTTTGCATATTAAGCAGCAATATGCGAAATGATCAAGAAAATCTCAATGAAATAACGGCAAAAGCCGTAAACAAAAAAATTGGAAGCTCCAACGTAATCGCTTAAAGGATTTGGTCGGCCTCGCATAGCTGCGCTGGAGTCTTACCTTTTTCATTTATGCATTTTGAATTTGCAAAAGGAGATTTAGTAAAATTTATTGACGAGGCGAACGTTTGTCCCGACTATCTTCACAATATTGAAAATATCTTTCAGATATTTTCGATAGAAGGTTCGTCGATAAAGTTGTCTCGCTCATTCTCTCCGGTTATAGAGACTGAATTGTCGGCTATTACTGCTGTGAAAATGGACGGTCAAGAAGATAAGTATATCTATTATGACCCAATAATCGCGGCATCTATTGTTTGGCCGGGAGATCCTGTGCCGGTTTATCATAAAGATTACTACACATATTATCTGGATGCACAAGCGACCTTTAGCCACAATAAGACCATGCGTGATTTTATTGCCGAAAATGGGTTTCAGTATGTTCACGAACTTCAACATTATCTTCGCGAACATTATCATTCGGACGATCTGAAAATCAATATTTAAGAGCGCTATGGCTAAGAAAACCAAAACATATTCTCAGGTTCAGGCTACCGACGAGCTGGAACAACTCGGTCAACGTGGCACATCTGTTTCGGAGTTCATTTATGACCTCCTGCGCATTTTCGCAGGTTATGGTGACGGGCAGGTGCGTCGCACTAAAGAGGGACCCGGCAACCTTGCAAAGGATGGCGAAACTGTCCTTATCAAAAACCTCGTTGCTTATCATCCCGCCGCTGTCAATACGCTCGACGGTGATTGCTCGGCGATGTACGACATCATTAATGCTATGCGTGACGACGCCAAGATTTCAAAAAACTCGCCACGCCTATACATCACGAGCAATGGCGTCCATGTCGTGGCATATGATCCCAAAGAAAACGACTGGTACGAGAACAGCATCGACTTGCTATGGAAAGACTTTGAATTTTTCACGCCGCTTGCAGGCATCGAAAAAATTCAGTTTACAGAGGAAGCTGAGGCCGATGTCAAGTCGGCCGAACTAATGGCTAAACTTTTTGACGATATTCGCCGCTACAACAATATACGCGACCAACAGACAGTCCATGCGCTCAACATTTTCATGTCGCGCCTGCTTTTCTGTTTCTTTGCCGAAGACACAGGGCTTTTCCCGGAGGAAAACCTGTTTACAAACACGCTCCGCACTCACACCAAAGAGGACGGCTCCGACCTCGGCGAGTTTATCGACCGTGCTTTCCTTGCCATGTCAACCAACGACCCCGCAGTACTCGCGACCTTGCCGAAACTCTACGAGGTTTTCCCATACGTCAATGGCGGTCTGTTCCGCGACCGTTACCCCATACCTGTGCTTTCGCGCCGTGCCCGCACGTTGATTATCAACTGCGGAGAATACAACTGGCGCGAAATCAACCCCGATATCTTCGGCTCGATGATTCAGGCCGTCGTTACGCCCGAACAGCGTGCCGGACTCGGTATGCACTACACCTCGGTGCCGAACATAGAGAAGGTAGTCCGCCCGCTTTTCCTCGATGCTCTCGAAGACGAATTTGATGCAGCTTGCTCCGAAGCCCGCGAAAAGATGGCAAAGAAAGTCAATCACGACCGCGCCTCACAGCGGCTGCGCAACCTGCTGACACGCTTGTCAAAGATAAAATTCTTCGACCCCGCTTGCGGCAGCGGCAACTTCCTTATCATAACCTACAAGCGTCTGCGCGACCTCGAAATCCGCATTTGGAAAGCCATGCGTGAGATTGCCAACGTAGCTATGCTGCCGTTCCCCAATATCACTCTCACGCAATTCTATGGTATTGAACTCGATGAATATGCCTGCGACACGGCCACTCTCTCACTGTGGCTCACCGAGCATCAGATGAACGTCAAGTTTCAGGAAGAACTTTATGTCCTCCCCGAAACCTTGCCATTGAAACCATCCGGCCATATAGTCTGCGGCAATGCCTGTCGCCTCGACTGGAACACCGTCTGCCCCCACACCCCCGACGACGAAGTCTACATCATGGGCAATCCGCCGTATCTGGGCAGCAAGCTGCAAGATGATTCACAGAAAGAGGATATGAAAATTGCACTTTCTGAAGTTAAAGACAAAAAAGGAGTTGATTATATTGCCGCTTGGTTTTGGAAAGGTGCCAAATATATCAAAGAGACAAAAGCTAAATACGCCTTTGTCACCACAAATTCGATTAGTCAGGGTGAACAAGTGGCAATGCTTTGGAAGCCTATATTTAATCTTGGGCTTGAGATCTACTTTGCAAGAACTTCTTTCAAGTGGAGTAATAATGCTAAATATAATGCCGCTGTAACAGTTGCCATTATTGGAGTCCAGAATAAGCAAGATACTAAAAAAGTCTTATTCCATGAACACGATAGTAGGGCTTTTTATGTTGATAATATTAATCCTTATTTAGCTGCATCCGACAATGTTATTGTAGCTAAAACATATAGTGTGCCCAAAGGACTACCTAAAGCTGAATTTGGTTGTATGCCTTACGACAATGGGCATCTGCTAATGAGTGAACCCGAAAAAGAAGTGATGCTTGAGAATTATCCGGACTCCGCTGTATTTATCAAACGAATTATGGGTTCGCAAGAGTTTCTTAATGACATTCAGAGATTTTGTCTATGGATTGATGATAACCAAAGAGAAATTGCAGAAACGATACAGCCTATCAAAGAACGAATTGCTGCTACTGAAAAATTCCGACTAAATGAAAGTAAGGACGGTGCTTCATTAGCAGACCGGCCACATCAGTTCCGCGAGCATTACGTCATAAATGAACAAAGCAAAGGTAAAGTAATTGTACCTCGTGTATCTTCTGAGCGAAGACTTTATATTCCTATCGGATTTCTCGACAAGGATATTGTCATTTCTGATTCTGCCTTCGCTATATACGCTGCCGAGAAATGGCTCTTTGCATTGCTAACATCCAAAATGCACAATCTTTGGGTGAGAACTGTTGGTGGACGCTTGAAAACCGATTATCGATATTCTGCGACCCTTTGTTATAACACTTTCCCATTCCCGAAGCTGACAACAGCCGAGAAAGAGGAACTGGAACGGTTGGCGCAGAATATTCTCAATATCCGCGACGAGAACTTCGACATGACCCTCGGCGAAATGTATAATCCGGAGTCCATGCCCGACGAACTGCGCGAGGCTCACCATCAGCTCGACCTCGCCGTAGAGCGCATCTATCGTCCCGAACCTTTCACTTCCGACGAAGAACGCCTCGAACATCTTTTCAAACTTTACGCCAAAATGATCAAGAAATGAAAGTCCCATTCTCACAAAGATACGGATATGTAAAACCTGAGAAGGTTCTCATTCGAGAACAGTTGACGGGAGCCGTATTAAACGCTGTTATTAACTGTGCGACAAATTTATACAATGATTTCTTGTCCATTCAGTATGCATTATACCGTGAAATGGAAGAGGAATTCAAGCTCCATTACTTAAATTTACAATATAGCGAATTTGAAAAGGCGAAAGGGCCATTTGAATATGTAAATGATGAAAGGAATGCATGGTATCTTAGATTAGATGTCATTGAATGGGTTATTGCATATCACAGGGAACAAATTGATAAACTAAAAAAACGAAAGGATGTGCGTGAATCCACGCCTAAAAATAATTCAGACGCATTAAATCAGTTTATTTTCAATTTGAACAATGAATTTGAACGATTAGGTTATGCGTATCGAATAATAGATGATGTTTTTATTGAAACAACATCTTCATCTGAAATGGCAGTAATTCAAGAATCTTTGAAGGAAGCTGATGCTAATTCTGTCACTCATTTACAAGAATGTCTTAGACTATTATCTCCGAGTAATCAGGAGTTGAGTACACGGAATGCAATAAAAGAAGCAATAAGTGCAGTCGAAGTGACAGCCCGCCAAATAACAGATACAAAAACTCTTGACGATGCGTTCAAAAGTCTTAGAGAGATTCATCCGATGATAAGACTCTCAATGGAGAAGCTTTATCATTATACAAACCAAAAGGATACCGGAATCAGACATGGTTGGATGGAACAAAGCGATGAACCTACCATCAACGAAGCAATCTTTGTACTTGTTACAAGTTGCTCTTTTATAAATTATCTCAATAAAGTATTATGTAATTCTGAGCATAAATGAAAAATCAATCCACATTTTGGTTCGCACTAATTTCATTGGCGATCTCAATCATAACTATTGTACTTTTCTTTGTAAAAGTATCAGCCAATAGTGTTGTTGATTGTATGACATTCATTGGTGTGATTGCTGCGTTTATTGGAATAAGTGTCACGCTTTTAATCGGCTATCAAATCTACAATGCGGTTGAAATTAAGAATCGGTTGAATGAGATTACAGCATTACGCTCTGAAATCGAGACTATCAAACAAAAAACCAATACGCAACAAAATGAATTATATGAGGCAATTCATATTTTGCAATCTCGCGATCCACAATTAAGGAATACGTATAATCCTAACGTATTTTTACATTTCCTTGCTGCTATACCATTTTCTTTATCTTTGCCCGAAAAAAAGGATGGTTACAAATTCCTTTTAGATGAATTAGAAGAAGACATGATGCATATTGTATTACCATCATTCGGTAGCGGAACAAAGGATGTATTTGAAAAAGGAGTCAAACACTTAAAAGACTTATACAAAGAAACTGATGAAGCAATACGAAAGCACGAAAATTATGCTTTTATAAAAGATAGGTATGAGGATTTAATGACTAAGTTTGACACTCGCTTGAGTATCATTTCGCAAATGAAAAATCCATCCTTAATATACCTTGATATGATTAGTGGCGAAGAACCCGAATTTAAAAGTAGGAATAAATAGGATATGACAAATCTCGTCGAAGTACAATACGCTCAAACGGGCAAGTCGAGCAATACCGATGAACTCGGTATGCGTGAAATGCAAGCGATGGTTTATGCACAACGCAACCGCCAACACCTGCTTGTCAAGGCTCCGCCAGCTTCGGGCAAAAGCCGAGCTATGATGTTTGTCGCGCTCGACAAACTCGCCAATCAAGGAGTTAAAAAAGTTATCGTATCCGTCCCGCAGCAAAATATCGGTCGTAGCTTCAAGGACACCCCTTTGAAGCAATCAGGATTTTTTGAAGATTGGCGAGTAGCGCCGTACTGGAATCTCTGCTTGGCTGCCGGTAGCGAGAACTCTAAGAAATCAATTGTTAGAGAATTCCTTGACCACCCGACTGCAACTAAACTCGTATGCACACATGCCACGCTTCTTAATTCGCTCAATGGCATAGACGCCCGAAAACTCGATAACGTGTTCTTTGGTATTGATGAGTTCCACCATGTTTCTGCCGATGAGGATAACCGCCTCGGAACACTCATTCGCCGACTACTTAACGAAACATCGGCTCATATCCTCGCCATGACAGGCTCATATTTCCGCGGGGACGCCGTGCCGGTGATGCGTCCCGAGGACGAGGCTATGTTTCAGCCAACCATCAACTACAACTATTATCAGCAACTTAACGGCTATAAATGGCTAAAAAGTCTTGGCATAGGTTATAGTTTCTTCCAAGGAAATTATCTTACAGCAATTCCCGATGTTCTCGACACTCATAAGAAAACGCTTATTCATATTCCACACCCCAACAGCAAGACCGGGGCATTTATGAATAAGTACGATCAGGTAGCGGAAATTATCAAGTATATAGGTGAGATTGAGACTCAGGATTATGATAATTTCATTTACAATGTTCGCACGCCTGACGGAAGACTATTAAAAGTAGGCAACCTTGTCGAGGATAATACAGCGCAGCGTGCAGTTCTGCAATCATATCTGCAACGCATGAACAGCCGCGACTCGCTCGATATTCTTATCGCACTCGGTACCGCCAAAGAGGGGTTTGACTGGGAGTGGTGCGAACATTGCATTACAATCGGCATACGTGCTTCGCTGACCGAAGTTGTGCAAATCATCGGACGTTGCACTCGTGACTGCGAGGGTAAAACCCATGCGCAGTTCACTAACCTTATCCCATGCCCCGACGCGGCACAGGACGATGTCTCAATGGCTGTCAACGACTTCTTGAAAGCTATCTCTGCTTCATTGCTTATGGAACAGGTGATGGCTCCCAAGTGGAATTTTAAGACCAAAGTCGATGACGAAGACAATCCCGAAAAGCCGAAAAAGTCCGGCGAAGACGACCACATTATCGAGGTCAAAGGTCTTCCTGAACTCAACGAAAAGACTAAAGCTATCGTCGAGAATGACCTTGACACTCTCGTCGCCACCACCCTTTCCGACAAGAATATCCGCGAGGCAATCATTGGTGAAGGCATGGCCGAAATGATAACTGAGGTTTATATTCCCAAGATTATCCGTGAGACTTATCCCGACCTTAACGAGGAAGAAGTAGATGCAGTCGCCAAGCATACTATCCTCACTATCGCAACTCAGGGAGAACAAGTTGTCGGTCCCGATGACTCCGGCAACAAGTTCATTAAGATTACCAATAAATTTGTCAATCTCAACGACCTTGACATCAATCTTATTGCCGAAATCAATCCTTTCCAACGCGCCTACGAGGTTGTCAGCAAATCGCTTACGCCCGAAGTGCTCCGCACCATTCAATATGTCATCGAGGATAAACGCTCCGAAAAGCTGACCGATGAAGAAGCAATACTGCTTTTCACAAAGTATCTACCCAAATGGCGCGAGGAAAATCCCGGCAAAACAAAGCCTGAGATTACCGACGGCGACCCATTGGCTCGCCGAATAGCTATGGCTATCGAACACCTCCGGCAGCTCAAACGTAATAAACTCGCACAGCAGCAATGATAAACTGGGACAAAGAACTCGAAAAGATTTTTAAGGACCCGCTATTGGCGGACGTTACTGCCCCACGCAGGCGTACTACATCGAGCGACCGCCTTGTTGCCGGTTTTCAAGAGATTTTAGCTTTCTACGAAACCAATGCCCGACTTCCCGAGGACATTCCGGCAGAAGCATCGCTATTCCACAAGTGGACCGGCATACTGAAAAGCGAGAAAAAGATTGAGCGTTGCCGTCCATTTGATGACCTCGGTATTCTTCCGCAGCCTGTTCAGACTGTTGAAGAACCGCAGCCTGAATATCATCGTGAACTGACGGAGGAAGAACAACTTGACGCTATTCTCAATGACCCGTTACTCGCCGATATTGAAGATGGTGCCGACCTCGGGCTATTTGATGTGCCCGAGTATATGCGCCAACGCCTCGAAGCCCGGAAAGAGGCCGAATATATCGGCAAACGCCGCCCTTGCGAAGACTTCGACAAGTATGCTGACGGATTCAAGGAAATTCAGCAAGGCCTCAAAACAGGAAAATATCGACTTATCAAATTCAGCGAGCCAAATCTTAAAGTAGGAAGATACTTCGTTGAACAAGGCGTTATTGGCTATCTCGCTGCTTTCGAGGACGAAGGAAAAAATAATCTTGGACGAGTTGATGGTCGCACTCGCGTTATCTACGAAAACGGTTCGGAGGCTGACGTTAAATTTCGTACCATAACAAAGAATCTTTCCGTTGATGGGTATAGCATTATGAATTGTTCTGAAATGACCCCGGAAGAATTTGAGCAATGTTTCACCCTCACAGAAAAGGATGTTGAAAGCGGTACAATCTATGTACTGCGTTCCAAATCATCCCGTCCTGAAATATCGGCCATAAAAGACCTTTACAAAATCGGCTTCACTGTAACGTCGGTAGAAAGCCGCATCGCCAACGCGAGGAACGAGCCTACATATCTTTGCGCTGATGTTGATGTTGTGGCTACTTGGAAAGTCTATAATGTGAAATCATCGACTTTCGAGGCTCTTATTCATAAACTTTTTGCTTCGGTTCAGTTACAGGTAACTGTTGACGGCCACCGTCCCAAAGAGTGGTTTATTGTTCCATTTAAGGTGATTGAAAAGGCTGTTAATGCGATTATATCTGGCAAATCAATTGAATATAATCCACAATTCCAACAAATTATTTATCTTTAGACATGAAAATCTGGGATTACGATGAGGACATAGCTCCAAATGATGATGCGGCTACATCTGCCTTACGGAAACTATGACAATGATTATAATAGCGGCGGCGTTACAGCGGTCATCAAGATTGGAATTCCGGAAGTTATTCACAATCGTTTGACGATTTTCATGAAGAGCAGAACGACTGCGACATGTTGGATGATGACTTTTAGCAAGCGATAGATATGGATAACGGACAGATTATATTATTTCAGACACAGGGCGGCGAGACGAAGATAGAGGTTCGGCTCTCCAATGAGACTGTATGGCTTACTGCCGACCAAATGGCAGAACTGTTTCAGCGCAACAAATCGACTATTTCACGGCATATTAAAAACGTACTCGAAAGCGGTGAATTACAACGTAATTCAGTTGTTGCAGAAAATGCAACTACTGCCTCTGATGGAAAAACATACACAGTCGCATATTATAATCTTGACATGATTATCAGCGTCGGGTATCGTGTCAACTCTCATCGTGGCGTGCAGTTTAGGCAGTGGGCTACTCAGGTACTGAAAGAGTACATGATCAAGGGATTTGTGCTCAATGATGATTTACTCAAAAACGCCGGACAAGGAAACTATTTTGACGAGCTGTTGGCTCGAATCCGCGACATCCGCAGTTCTGAGAAAGTATTCTATCGCAAGGTGCTGGAGATTTATGCCCTCAGCATAGACTATGACCCTCGCACCTCTATCACCCAACAGTTCTTCAAGACAGTTCAAAACAAGATGCACTTTGCTGCCCACGGACATACTGCCGCAGAGGTGATCTATGATAGAGCTAATGCCGAAAAGGATTTCATGGGTCTGACTTCGTGGCGAGGAGCCATGCCAACAAAGCATGAGGCTGAGATTGCGAAGAATTATCTTTCGGAAGAGGAAGTCGATATGTTGAATCGCATTGTCAACTTATACCTCGACTTTGCCGAACTCCAAGCCAAGAGCCATGTTCCGATGTATATGAAAGACTGGATTCTGAAGCTTGACGACTTCCTGAAGCTGTCGGGCAAAGAAATGCTTAACCATGCCGGAAGCATTTCAGCTGAAGTTGCCAAACTCAAAGCCAATGAGGAATACGACAAGTTCCGCGAGCGCACCCAATATCAGCTATCCCCGGTCGAGATCCACTTCCTCGAGGCCTTTGACGCCGAACAGAAGAAACTCCGTACCAAGAAATAAAACGATTGTCAATAATGAGCAAGTATCTGATGCCGGTATGTAATACCACAGAGTCTGCGCCGCGGAAGCGGCGCAGACTCTGTGTGTAGGCGAAGGGGTATTATTCTTCGGCGTTCTTTTCGGCGTATTCTTTGAGGAGCTTGTCCTGGACGTCGCCGGGAACGAGTTCGTAGCTGGCGAACTTCATGGTGAAGCTGGAGCGTCCGCCGGTGATGGAGCTGAGGGCGGTGGAGTAGCTTGCCATCTCCTTGAGAGGCACTTTGGCGTCGATGATCTCGAAGCCGTTTTCGCTGTGCATGCCCATGATGATGGCGCGGCGTCCCTGGAGGTCGCTCATGACGTCGCCCATGACGTCGCCGGGAACCATCACCTCTACGTCGTAGACGGGCTCAAGCACCTTCGGGCCGGCGTTGCGGAATGCTTCGCTGAAGGCGTTGCGGCCTGCGAGACGGAAGGAGATTTCGTTGCTGTCGACGGGGTGCATCTTGCCGTCGTAGATGATGACGCGGACGTCGCGGGCGTAGCTGCCGGTGAGGGGACCCTGCTCCATGCGGTCCATGAGACCCTTGACGATGGCGGGAATGAAGCGTGCGTCGATGGCGCCGCCCACGATGCTGTTGCAGACCACGAGCTTGCCTCCCCATGCCAGGGGTATCTCCTGGGTGTCGCGGACGTTGATCTTGAATTCCTGGTTGCCGAACTTGTAGGTGTCGGGCACGGACATACCTTCGGTGTAGGGTTCCACAATCAGATGCACTTCGCCGAACTGTCCGGCGCCGCCGCTTTGCTTCTTGTGGCGGTAGTCGGCGCGTGCGGCCTTCGTGATGGTCTCGCGGTAGGGGATGCGGGGCTCTTCAAAGATGATGGGCATCTTGTCGTTGTTCTCCACGCGCCATTTGAGTGTGCGCAGGTGGAACTCGCCCTGACCGCTGAGGATGGTCTGGCGCAGTTCCTTCGACTGCTCGATGACCCATGTGGGGTCTTCCTCGTGCATGCGGGTGAGAATGGAGTTGAGCTTCTCTGCGTCACTCTCGGTGACGGGGCGCACGGCGCGCTGATACTTGGGCGCGGGGTATTTGATGAAGTCGAACTCGATGTCGCATCCCTTTTCGTCGAGGGTGTTGCCGGTGCGGGCGTCCTTGAGCTTGACGGCGGCGCCTATGTCGCCGGCTTCGAGTGCGTCGACGGGCTGCTTGATCTGGCCGCATACGCAGAATATCTGGGCGAAGCGCTCCTTGCTGCCGCGGGTGATGTTGTCGAGGTCGGCGCCGGCGCGGAGTGTGCCACTCATTACCTTGAAGTAGCTGACCTCACCGATGTGCGGCTCGACAGTGGTCTTGAACATGAAGATGCTGAGAGGTCCGTCGGCCTTGGGCTCAACGGGGTCGCCTGCGGTGTCGACGGGTGCGGGCATCTCCTCGACGAAGGGCACGACATTGCCGAGGAATTCCATCATGCGGCGTACGCCCATGTCCTTGGCTGCGCTGACGCAGAACACAGGATAGATGCTGCGGTCGATGAGGCCCTTGCGTATGCCCATGCGCATCTCGTCTTCGGTGAGGTGCTCTTCCTCGAAGAATTTCTCCATCAGTGTCTCGTCGTTTTCGGCAGCTGCCTCAACGAGGGCTTTGTGGAGTTCCATGGCGCGGTCCATCTCTTCGGCGGGGATGTCTTCAATCGTGGGTACGCCGCCGTCAGGCCCCCAGGAGTATTTCTTCATGAGGAGTACGTCGATCATGGCGTTGAAGCCCGGGCCGCACTGGAGGGGATACTGGATAGGTACGACTTTGGAGCCGAAGATTTCCTTCATCTGCTCCAGCACGTTGTCGTAGTCGGCTTTCTCGCCGTCAAGCTGGTTGATGGCGAAGATCACGGGCTTGTTGATGGATGCGGCGGTGCGGAAGATGTTCTGAGTGCCTACCTCGACGCCGTACTGCCCGTTGATGACGATGACGCCGGTGTCGGTGACGTTGAGCGCCGTGATGGCGTTTCCAACGAAGTCGTCGGCTCCCGGACAGTCGATGACGTTGAGTTTCTTACCGAGGAATTCGGCATAGAAGACGGTGGAGAACACGCTGTAGCCGTACTCCTTCTCGACGGGGAAGTAGTCGCATACGGTGTTTCCGGCATCGATTGTGCCGCGGCGTTTTATCACACCACACTCGTAGAGCATCGACTCGGCGAGTGTGGTTTTACCCGAGCCCTTGCTTCCGAGCAGGGCTATGTTTTTGATTTCGTTGGTTTTATAGATTTTCATAGTTTAGAATTTAGTTTCTTCTACAGAGGTTTTGAAAATTCGCTTGCAATTTATTAATTTTTTTATTAAAACGGCACTAAAAAAACTATGTTACGCAACATATTTTGCGTTATTGGTTCAAAATCACCGCTTTTTGCCTGTGTTGTCGGTTATGTCGGCGAAAATGCGTAATTTTGGCACTCTATTTGTATTATAATTTGTGTTATATTATACAAACACCAAATAATGGATTCAAACGACGATAATAAGAATATAATAATCAACGTTCAGGCCGTAGCGGGCGAGGAGTGGAACATGGATGCGAGTGTCGACATGGAGGCTCTGCCGGTGCTTCCCACGCGCGATTCCGTGATATTCCCGATGAGCACCGTGCCGCTGTCGCTCGGACGTGAGAACTCCCTGCTGACGGCGCGCGGAGCCGCCGATGGCAATGTGGCTGTGGCCGTGGTGTGCCAGAAGTACCCGGAGGACGAGAACCCCGGCATCACGCGGCTGTACCGCTATGGTGTGCTGGGACAGGTGGTGCGTGTGATTGACCTGCCGGACGGCTCGCACACGGCCCTTGTCCGTACGACCGGTCGCATTCGCCTTACGGGGCGCAACCGGTCGGCGTCGTGCCCTGTGCCGGGAGCATCGCTGCATGTGCGTGCCGAGCTGAGTGAGGAGACAATCGGCGATAAGGAATACTTCGGCGCGGTGATGGCTGTGCTGATTACGGCGTCCCGCAAGTTTGCCGAAGCAACCCTTGAACCTGCCGAACCTTTCGTGCAGAATATTCATGAGCTGGAGAGCAATCCGCCCATGCTGTTGAGTTTCCTTTGCACTAACCTGCCGTTCACGACGCAGGAAAAGGCTTCGATGATAGCTTGCGGCGACCTGTGCCGCCGTGCCGAGCTTGCACTTAAGGCCGTAAACCGGCATCTGGAGAAAGTGCATCTGCTCAAGAATATAAGCGAACGCACGCGTTCGCAGCTCAACGACAGCCAGCGCCAGGGATTCCTCCAGGCCCAGATGGAGAGCATACGTCAGGAACTGTACGGCGACACGGCCGACGACGGCGACGCACTCCTGGCCAAGGCTGAGCAGGCGGCGCTCCCGGAGCATGTGATGGAGGCTGTGCGCAAGGAGGTGGACAAGCTGCGCCGCTACAATCCGTCAAGTCCGGACTATGCCATACAGTACACCTACGTCGACACGGTGGTGTCGCTGCCGTGGAGTGTAAGCAAGCCTCTGCCCGGCGACGGGACTACGGCTTTCCGTGGAGCCGCCGACACACTGGAGAGGGAGCACTACGGCCTGGAGAAAGTGAAGGAACGCATTCTGGAGCAGCTGGCGATGATAATGCGCAATCCCGGCGGACGTCAGCCCATAATATGCCTGGTTGGCCCTCCGGGCGTGGGCAAGACGAGTCTGGGCAAGAGCGTGGCCGACGCACTGGGCAAGGATTACCAGCGCGTGTCGCTCGGCGGCCTGCATGACGAGGCCGAGATACGCGGCCACCGCCGCACCTACATCGGTGCGATGCCCGGACGTGTTATCGACGCCGTGAAGCGTGCCGGCAGCAACAATCCCGTGCTTCTGCTTGACGAGATTGACAAGATAGGCCACGACTTCAAGGGCGACCCTGCCTCGGCACTGCTGGAGGTGCTGGACCCGGAGCAGAATTTCCATTTCCACGACAACTATGTGGACCTGGACTTCGACCTCTCCAACGTCCTGTTCATCGCCACGGCCAACACGCTCTCCACCGTGCCGGCGCCGCTGCTCGACCGTATGGAGATAATAGAACTCAGCGGCTACCTCCCCGAGGAAAAGGAGCAGATAGCCGAACGCCACCTGATGAAGCGCATCCTGGAACATGCCGGACTGGGCGACGGCGATGTGAAGGTGAGTCCGGCAGCCATGCGCGCCATCATCGAGGACTATACCGCCGAAAGTGGTGTGCGTCAGCTTCAGAAACAGCTTGAGAAAGTGGTCCGCAAGGCCGTGCTTGCACAGATGAGTGGCAAGGACTTCCCGGCTGTTGTAGAGCCGGAGCATCTGCGCGAGATACTCGGTCTGCCCGTGCATCGTGCCGGCAAGTACGAGGGCAATGACTTCGCCGGCGTTGTCACCGGCCTGGCGTGGACGAGCGTGGGCGGCGAGATACTGCTTGCCGAGTCGTCGCTCTCGGCCGGCAAGGGCGAGAAGCTGTCGCTGACGGGCAATCTGGGCGATGTGATGAAGGAATCGGCCACGATTGCGCTCCAGTGGGTGCGTGCTCATGCGCAACAGCTCGGCATCGACGAGGAGATGTTCGAGAAGTACAGGCTTCACATACATTTCCCGGAGGGTGCCATTCCCAAGGATGGCCCTTCGGCGGGCATCACGATTGCCACGAGCATTGTGTCGTGCTTCCGGCGCACGCGTGTAGCCCCGCGTGTTGCTATGACCGGCGAAATCACGCTCCGCGGTCGCGTACTGCCCGTAGGCGGCATCAAGGAGAAAATACTTGCGGCAAAGCGCGCCGGCATCACGGATATAATCCTCTCGGCCGAAAACCGCCGCGACATAGAGGATATTGCCGAGAAGTACCGCGCCGGGCTGACTTTCCATTACGTCGACACCGTGATGGAAGTGATACGCCTTGCCGTTACCGACGAACCTGCAAGACTGGACTGACGCATGGACTACATAACCTCGGAGAATATATTGCTGATAGGGTCGATGCTGCTTATCGCCGGCGTGTTGATAGGCAAATCAAGCTATCGCTTCGGACTGCCGCTGCTGCTGATTTTCCTGCTGGTGGGAATGCTGTTCGGTACCGACGGCCTGGGCATACAGTTCAGCGACATGCACACCGCGCAGTTCATCGGCATGGTGGCGCTGTGCATAATATTGTTCTCCGGCGGTCTCGGTACGCGCATCTCGGCTATACGCCCCGTCCTGCTCCCTGGCCTTGTGTTATCGACGGTCGGCGTGCTGCTCACGGCGTTGCTGACGGGAACTTTTATCTGGTGGCTGTCTGGCATGGCGTGGACCAACATCCATTTCGCATTCCTGCCGTCGTTGCTGCTTGCCGCCACCATGTCGTCGACGGATTCGGCTTCCGTGTTCGGCATCATAGGCGGCCAGAAGGCGCAACTGCGCCACAACCTGCGTCCGATGCTTGAACTTGAAAGCGGATCGAACGACCCGATGGCGTATATGCTTACCATAATACTAATAGAGGCCATAACGATGGGTGGCAGCATATCGGGCTGGTCCGTAGCGCTGGAGCTGCTGCTTCAATTCGGCATCGGTGCAGTAGGCGGTTTGGCTATGGGTAAAGGTGCCCTATGGCTGATGTCGTTATACGGACGTCTTGGACGCAAAGGTCCCATGAAAGAGGATGCTTCGCAGGCTATCTCCATGATGTCGATTCTGCTTATGGGCTGCGTGTTCCTGTCGTTTGCTCTTACGACGGCTCTGGCAGGCAATGGTTATCTGGCGGTTTATGTGTGCGGTATCGTTGTCGGAAATGCTGCGATGCCGGGTCTTAGGGCTATCGCCAAATTTGTTGACGGGCTTACATGGCTTGCTCAGATAGTAGTTTTCCTGATGCTCGGACTCCTGGTAAATCCGCATGAGATGTTCGGTGTGGCAGCTGTGTCGGTGCTTGTCGGGGTGTTCATGATACTTGTGGGCCGTCCGCTGAGCGTGTTCGCATCTCTCGCTCCGTTCAGGAAGATTGGTTTTCGATCAAAACTGTTTGTGTCGTGGGTCGGACTTCGTGGTGCTGTTCCGATTATTTTTGCGACATATCCGGTTGTTGCCGGAGTTGAGGGTGCCGGCCAGATATTCAACATCGTTTTCTTCGTGACCCTGCTTTCGTTACTGATACAGGGTACGAGTGTCATGACATCAGCCCGCAAGCTGGGTCTTGTGGACGATACGGAGGATGACGAGGACTTCGGTGTCGAGCTTTCTGACGAGCTTCCGACAACTCTCCAGACGCTTACGCTCACGGAGGAGCATCTGGCCGGTGGCTGCACGCTGCGCGACATGAGCTTGCCTGAAGGCAGCCTTGTCATGATGATACGCCGCGGCCACCGCTATATCGTGCCTAACGGCACCCGCCGTCTGCAACCCGGCGACAAACTTCTAATTATCAAAGAGAACGAAAACCATCGCGACTAATCGGCAATTCCGAATGTTTTTACATGGCAACTCTCGTTTGTAGGGCAGAATTATTGCAACTCCGAGAATCTGTATATATCCTGCACGATAAAGGGCGTGGCCGAGATATAGGCGAATAAGGCGGTCATAGCCAGCGCGTACAAAATGCAGTACGCCGTGAACCCCTTTATTTTCAGAACTTGCCTGTAACCTATTACCGATGTTATAAGCTTGCCTGCGAGCCTTTTCTCAGGAGCAAGGCTTCCCCGCAGGGGGACACACAATTCGAGCAATATGGAGCCGAGAGCCATACGGTTCGCAATGTATTACCGCTTCAATGGATATGGGCGACAGTCTGCCGCTGTTGTAGCACCATACATCGGAAATCGCTTGTCCGGGATAACCGAACCATAATGTCTGGCCGCCACCCTCGTCAGGCACGTACGCTCTCAGAATCCCTTTCCGGACTATATAAAAGCTGTCGCTGAATCCACCTTTTTCGATGATATGGATGTTCTTGTCAACCTCGACATACCTCATGTGCTCAACAAAAGCATGCGTGATGTCAGGGTTAAGGCCGTATTTTTCTGCTATGTTATTCACGAAATTTTTCATCGCGCAAAGGTACAACAAAAAGCAAACAGCCTGATTCACATTTGTGAAGAAATCAGTTATCCATCTGGCGTTTTTTGTGAGCCATTTCATTTTCAACATTTGTTGATAGCACACTCTTGGTTTTTTAGTATCTTTACGCCATAATTATACTTTCAAAAGACGATGATAAAACGCGCCATACTCTCATTAATTCTCTTTGTGTCGGCACTCGGAAGCCACGCTCAGTCATTATCAGGTTTCAAGGTTGAGAAAATCGACAGGCAGGTAAGGGAATTCATGCTTGATTCCATCAACCTTTCCTCTCCGATGGATTATTACCTCTCAAGAGTGCAGGTGCGGCTTTCGGGTAAATACAAAGACTGGGGATCTATATCCACTTCGATGTTTGATTTCAGTGCCGATGTCCCTGATGAGGTTATAGATGATGACTTTCGTAATTATATCCTCAACGAAAGGATAGACTATATCGTGACTTACCGAGACTCGGTGGCATCTGTTGTCACGCATAACGATGGTGAAGAGTTTGTGCTTCTGAACAATTGTTGGCTCGAAAACGGGAGGTGGGTCAATCGCGGTCAGGGTATGGCTGATGACTGGAACGACGCGCAATCGCAGTTGGCCGGGCAACTGCCCGGAGCGTTGTACAATCTGCCACGGGTTGCCGTCATCAACAATCTGCCGCATGATGTCGCGCCATTCCTTGCTTATATATCTGAAATCACGCTTTCTCCTGAAGATTTCCTTTTGGAGATGTTAAGCTTGCACAAAGTCGTTATCAATGGAGAATACCATCGTCGGAAAGTATCCTGGGATATGCTGAAACGTCTTATTTCCCGACATGAATTCCCGGATAGGGTAGGATGTGTATTTATGGAATTGCCATCATGGCATCAGTCGACAATGGATCGTTTCATGAACTCCGCAGCACTCGATACCGGTCTTCTGATCCGGATATTTCAGGACGAGCAATTAAACGGCTGGTGGGACAGAGGCGAATTTGAATTTTTATGCAACCTCTGGCGAATCAACCAATCGTTGCCACGCGACAAGAAAATCAGAGTTGTTTTGGCCGATTATCAGTTGCCTTATTCAGCCATTACAAAAAGGGAGGAAGTGCAGGAATCGGAGGATAGAAACACTCACATGGCAAATATAGTGGTAAACAATGTCCAAAATTCCACCGACACAAGGAGCAGCCTATTCCTTGTAGGGTGCGGTCATGTTTATAAATCCAATCAAGCCGGTTTTGCCTCGGCGGCTTATGGAAAAGATTCAGAGATGACAGCAGGTGCACAAATAACTAAAGCCCTCGGCGACGATAATGTATTTACAGTCTTTCAGCATGTTATGCCTGGTGACAATCATGGCGGAAACAAATCGGCAATACGTGGCGGTATATTTGATGCCGCTTTTGCGCAGAACGGCAACAGGCCTATCGGTTTCAAATCGTTCGGTTCGCCTTTTGGTGCAGAACCATTCGATGGAATCTATGAAATCAAATATAAAACGGCAACCGGCAGTTATCAGGATAATTTTGACGGCTATCTGTTTTTATCACCTTTGTCAAATGAGCCAAAATCTGTACCTTTAACGGAAATTTTTACTGATGAATTTGTTGCTGAAATGCAACGCCGTGCGGCCGTAATGGGATATGAAGACCTGAGGCATCTTTGGTTTGGCCGCCGTGCTTCGGAACTAACCAAAGAATACATAATACAAACTCTTTTAGAGGAGTAGCAGTTTATGTGTCTGTATTTGCGCTATATGAAGCTTGTTGCAGTGCTTGCCATTCTTGCAGGCTGCTCGTGCAGTAAACAGCGGAGTGTTGATGTTGCCGATAAAAACGATATCACTTTTGATTTATCATTGTGTTATCATAAGCATGGGTCAGACAAATATATTTTTGATGCGCACCGAAATGTACCGTTAGGAAAGACTGTAGTAATTACGGATTTGGATAGCCTTTTCGGAGTGCCTGTTCTGTGTGACACCGTTTTGCAAACTTTTAATGACTGGTCGCTGTATGAGCAAGAAAGTCAGGCGGCTGACTTTTTGCCGACTGAAATTGGTGATACTCTTGTTATGATGCGTAGAATTTACGGCCGGGAAGGAGATTGGATCATTTGGATTGATTTGGAAATCCTTGCCTCAGACTCTTTACGCGTACTGAATTTCTTGGCGTACGACAATAGTCAGATAGAGATATAACCGTTCTTTTACAGGCAATAGACTATAGCGGTAATGATATGTTGTCTGTGTTAAAAACAGCCTTTTCCGGACGGATAAAATGCAGTTTAAGGCTGTTTGAATGAGGCCTGAAACGCATAAGTCCCGCGGCGAATTTCGCCGCGGGACTTATGAACATTGTGGATTGTCGGATTACTGGAGACGGAAGGTGACGGGCAGTGTGTAGGTAACCTTCACGGGCTGACCGTTGTTACGTCCGGGATTCCATTTCGGCATGGCCTTAACGACGCGGAGGGCTTCCTTGTCGAGAGCCGGGTGACGGCCGCGGATGACGCGTACCTTCTCGATGCTGCCGGTCTTGGACACTTCAAATTCCACTACTACACGGCCGGATACGCCTTCTTCGGCAGCGGCAGCAGGGTAGTTGATGTGGTCGCTGAGCCATTTGTACATGGCGGCTTCACCACCCACGAATTCGGGTTTCTGCTCTACCATAGCGATGTTGTAGACTTTTTCTTCTTCAACGGGCTTGGTCTCGGCGATAACCTGTTCCTTTACCTGGACTTTGTTAAGGTCGTTTGTGCCTTCGGTGATATCGATGGCACCGGCCTGGGCTTCGTTCTCCATCATTTTCTCCTGATCTTTCACCTCTTTCTCTTTATCGAACTCTTCGTCCTGTACGATAAGGAGGTCGGTGATGCGCTGCTCGTTGGCAACTTCTTCGGGAGCAATGACTTCTTCGGGTTCATCGGGGATTTCGAACTGTTCTTCCTCCTCGATTTCTTCTTCTTCGGCCTCGTAAGTCACGATTTCCTGCTCGGTGGCGGAGACGAGCTGCTCTTCTTCCGCCTTGGAGAATACGCCCTTCATCATGAGGATGAGGAGGACGAGGATAACCGCGAGAACAGAGAGGACGATGATTACTGACTTGTTGTGACGCGATGCGGAGGCTGCGCGCAGGGTATATGCGCCATACTCCTTGTTTTTACCTTCGAAGATAATATCGCGCCATTCTTGTGATGAAAGATCTACGTCTTTTGCCATTTTCGTGTAAGCTTAGAGGTTGGTGTTAGACTTTCGTACAAGAGGACGGATGATTGTCTCTCCGGGATGCGTCTGCTCGTAGTGCTTGAGGAGCACGGTGTCGGTGTGGTTGGTGAGCTCGATGCTGTAGCGCGAAATCTGGTTGATGTTCATTTCGTCGATAGCATTGATGAGGCCCTCGTAGGTGGTGTTGGGACCGGGTTTGATCACAACAACAGGACGTGTCTTGAGGGAGTCGGCGGCATTCTTTTTTGCAAGTTTGTCGAATTCCTCCTTCGTGATTTCCTTGTTTTTCCACTGTTTCTTGAGGTTCTCGTACTCAGCCATAACCTGCTCGTTCTTGCCGCGGAGTATCTTGCGGATGCCCTGGGCCTCGTGGTTTACGTTACCGATGAATTGTTCTTTGGTAAGGTATTTCGAGGTCTGGAAGAGTGTGTCGGCAATACCTTCGAAATAGTAGATATTGTGGATGGTCTTGCCACTCTCGGGGTCGATTTTGGGCTTGTCGCCTTCGTACTCTGTGTCAAGGATGAGCGTGATGGCTTCCGACTGTTTGGCCTGGCTCTGCTGTTCCTTCTTCACGTTCTCGTTGGTGGGCAGCACGATCTGCAGGGTCTGCGATTTGATCATGGTTGTACACAGCATGAAGAACGTGATCAGAAGCATGTTCATGTCCACCATGGGAGTAAAGTCCACATGGATAGCCATCTTCTTCTGGGCGCCTTTTTTCTTTTTGCCGCCGCTTGATGATTGATCTATTTGTGCCATTTGGAATTTACTTTACTGGGTGGGTTCGTCTTCAGATTTGAGGGCAGTCATGAGGCTGAACTTGTTGAGCTTCATAGTCTGCAGGTTGTCAAACACGAGCTGGACGGTGGTGAAGGGAGTGTCCTTGTCGGCTTTGATGGCTATGCCCTGACCTTTACGCATGAGGGCGGTGTAGAGGTTGTTCAGGTTGGCGCGCTGTTCCTCGGTGAGGGAGGGATCGTCGCGCTGGTCGTTGTTGATACGCTGAGCAACGTTATAGATAGCCTTGAGCCAGATCTGGAAGTCGTTGAGGCGTCCGTCACGGTTCTTGTTGTCGTTGATTGGAATTCCGACATTGGGATTTGTGAGGTCGCCCTGCTCCTTGTCGCGCTCGGTGACGCTGAGGCTGAGCAGGTTGGGCAGGTGCTGGAAGGAGGTGCCGAACATGTTGGTCTCCTTGAAGGCCTGTCGCTGCTGTGCTGTGAGAGCAATGGGATTGTTCTTGTGCTGTTCGTTGTAGATGGCTACTGCCTCGTCGAGCATCATTCCGCGGATTTTTTCGCTGGAGAATACAGAGTCGGCGTCGCCGGTGAACGAGATGAAGAGTTTACCTTCTACAAGAGCCGGATCCTCCAGTTTACCGCTTTTGTCGGAGCTTGAGACGAGGACGGTGACCAGATTGTTCATGGGCACCTTCTCCTCGGAAACCGACGAGGGCGTGTAGACGATGGTGGGTTCTTTCTGTAGGAAGGTCGAAGTCAACATGAAGAAAGTAAGCAAAAGAACAGTCACGTCACTCATCGCGGTCATGTCGATGAGCGTACTCTTTCTTTTAATTTTTACTTTTCCCATATTTACCTGTTTGTGAGATTGTTGTTACGGATAAATAGGGAATTAGTGAGTGGCTGCGAACGTCTGGACGATAGAGAAGCCGATTTCGTCGATAGCGTAGGTGAGGTGGTCGATCTTGTTGGTGTAGTAGTTGTAGGAGATTACGGCGAAGGCACCAGTTGCGATACCGAAGGCGGTGTTGATAAGGGCCTCGGAGATACCGGTCGACAGCTCGGTGGAGTCAGGAGCACCACTCTGTGCCAGAGCCTGGAACGACTTGATCATACCCATTACAGTACCGAGAAGACCGACGAGAGTACCGAGGGTGGTCATCGTGGCAACGATGGGGAGGTTCTGCTGCAGCGAGGGCATCTCGAGTGCAGTAGCTTCTTCTACGGCTTTCTGAAGGTTGAGGACTTTCTGCTCCTTGGTGAGCTCGGTGTTCTGGTCCATTTCCTCATAGCTCTTGAGGGCTGCGGAAACGACAGCGGCAACAGTACCCTGCTGTTTTGCGCAGAGAGCCTGGGCGCCCTTGATGTCGTTTTTGGCGAGGCTGGCCTTAACGGCAGCGACAAACTTGGTGATGTTGCCTTTGCCTTTGGCAGCGTTGAGGGCGAAGTAGCGCTCTACGGAAAGAACGATAACGGTGAGGAAGAGGGTCTGAAGCACAGGCACGATGAAGCCGCCTTTGTAGATGGTGCCCCACAGGTTCTGGGGATGGCCGTCCTCGTCGAAGTGCATGTCGTTGCCGAACCAGAAGATGAAGAGGCAAACGGCTACGACTGCGCATGCTATGATTACCCAGATGGCGTTCTTGATGCCGGGCACGGTGTTTTTCTTGCCGTCTGCGGCCTTGGCGGGCTTAGCGGCAACGTTGGGCTTTTGAGCTTCCATAGTTGTTTTTGATGGATTTAAATTGATGTTTGTTGTTTGGTTAGTAAGTAGTTTCGTTTATCTGTTTGCCTTGTGGGGCAGTGTTGTCGGCTTTCTGTGCTGGTTTCTCTATGGTCAGGTTTGAGGGTGATAATATTGTGGTTTGTTACAATTAGTAGGCAAAAGTATAAAGGATTTTCCGCATTTCAAAATAAAAATGCGTCAAATTCGGCGAATATTGGTCTGAATAAGTTTTTTTAAGACACGCTCGGGTAATTTTGGAAAATATATTTTCGTATCAGGCCGCGTTTGAAAATTTTTTCATATGGAGCGTGAATTTGCTAATTTTTATTAATATGTATAAGAGAAAAATCGCTACCTTTGCAACATCATAACAATACCCCATAGCAATGAAAATAAAACTCAGCAAAGGCCTGAACTTACCGATCGCGGGCGCAGTGGAGGCGCTTGAACCGCGTGAGGTCAGGGTCGGGAAGGTCGCTGTGATACCCGACGATTATCCCGGATTCGTGGCCAAGGTGGATGTGGCTCCCGGCGATGTCGTCGCTGCCGGCGACCCGCTTATGCATGACAAGAATTACCCGCAGACGCGTCTGGTGGCGCCGGTGGCGGGCCGTGTGTCGGCCGTGGAGCGCGGCGAGAGGCGTCGTCTGCTCAAAGTGGAGATTGAGGCGGAGGGAGATGCCGCACGCACATTCGACTGCGCATGCAACGATGCGACCGCAGCCATGAATCTTCTGGCTGAATCAGGCCTGCTGGCGCTTATGCGTCAGCGACCCTACGACATAGTGCCGTCGCCGGACGTTGCGCCGCGCGACATCTTTGTTACTGCGATATATTCCTCTCCGTTGGAGCTTCCGCTGCGTGCACGCGTATCGGAGGCCGACAAATCGGCCCTTGATGCCGCCGCCGCTTTCCTGGCCGGTATCACAAAAGGGAAGGTCTACATCAGCCGAAACAGCGAGTGGACTTTCGGCGATGTGGCCGGAGCCGAAATGGTGGATGTGGAAGGTCCGCATCCTGCCGGAAATCCCGGTGTGCAGGCGGCCAATATAAAGCCGGTCAACAAGGGCGAAGTAGTGTGGACCATGGATGTGGAGACGCTGCTCCGCATAGGGCGGTTGCTCCGCGCCGGACGTATTGACGGTAGTGCGACTGTGGCAGTCTGCGGTCCTGCGGTCTGCCATCCGTATGTGGCCCGCACGGTGATGGGCGCCGACGTTGCGCCTCTGCTTAAAGCTGCCGGGCCGGCCGATGACGGACGCCACCATCGTGTAATCAGCGGCAACGTGCTGGTGGGTGAGAAAATCGACCCGTCCGCGGGCTATCTGCATTATCCGTACCGTCAGCTGACCGTTATAGACGAGGGTGACGATGTGGACGAATTCATGGGCTGGGCGTCTGTGTCGCCGTCGAAGATGAGCACCAAGCGCAGCTTCCCGGGACACTTCCTTCACCGCCTTTTCCGCCCGGACGCACGCCTGCTGGGTGGACGCCGTGCCATGATACTGAGTGGCGAATACGACAGAATGATGCCGATGGACGTGATGCCGGAGTATCTGCTTAAGGCCATCATGTCGCACGACATAGACAACATGGAGCGCCTCGGCATATACGAGGTGGCGCCGGAGGATTTCGCGCTGGCCGAGTACGCCGACACGTCGAAGCTTCCCTTGCAGCGCATAGTGCGCGAGGGACTTGATTATTTCCGCAAAGAAACAGAATAATTCCTGCATAACAGTGAAAGCACTTAAGAATTTATTTGACAAGGCGCGTCCGACATTCACGGCCGGCGGCCGACTGTCGGCGCTGGAGAGTGTCTTCGATGGCTTCGAGACTTTTCTGCTGACGCCGCGCACCACGTCGGGCCCCGGTTCGGTGCATGTGCATGACGCCAACGACGCCAAGCGTACCATGATTATCGTGGTGCTGGCTCTGATGCCGTGCTTTTTCTTCGGCATGTACAATACGGGCTATCAGCACTGGCTGGCCTTAGGCGCTACGGAGTTCCCGTTCGGCGAACTGATGCTGTACGGCTTCCTCGCCATCCTGCCGCGAGTGGTGGTGAGCTATTTCGTGGGCCTCGGCATAGAGTTCGCGTTCGCCCAGTGGCGTCACGAGGAAATCCAGGAGGGCTTCCTCGTGACGGGTATCCTTATCCCGATGATATGCCCCATCGAGACTCCGCTGTGGATGATGGCCGTGGCTACGGCATTCGCGGTGGTGTTCGCCAAGGAAGTGTTCGGCGGCACAGGCTATAATATAGTAAATGTGGCGCTCATAGCGCGTGCGTTCCTTTTCTTTGCCTATCCGGCCAAGATGAGTGGCGACAAGGTGTTCGTCGCTACTGACACGGCGCTGGGCTATGGCACTCCGGTGGCCGACGGCTTTACGTGCGCCACACCATTGGGCCAGATTGCCACCCACAGCGGCGGTGACCTTGCGCTGACGGGTGTCGACGGCCACGTGCTCACGGCCTGGGACGCTTTCCTGGGGCTTATCCCCGGCTCTTTCGGCGAGACCTCGGTGCTGTGCATCCTTATCGGCGCCGCCATTCTGCTCTTCACGGGTATGGCAAGCTGGCGCATTATGGTGGGCGTGTTTGCCGGCGGTCTGGCTATGGGCTGGATTGCCAATGTGTTCGCCACTCCGGCCTATCCCGGCTCCATGCTTCCCGCCGTCGACCAGCTGCTTTACGGCGGCTTCGCGTTCGCCGCGGTGTTCATGGCTACCGATCCTGTCACGGCATGCCGCACCAACACCGGCAAGTGGATATACGGTGTGCTGATAGGCGTGCTGGCAGTCGTGATAAGAGTTTACAACAATGGTTATCCTGAAGGCGCCATGATGGCCGTGCTGCTGATGAACGTGTTCTCGTCGCTGATCGACTGGTGCGTTGTTCAGGCCAATATCCGCCGTCGCATGCGTCGTCTCATTGTCAAATCTTCCGAGTCATGAACAAGCAAGGCAACGTATATACAATTATATATATAATAGTGCTCGTGGTGGTGGTGGGTACGGCTCTGGCCTTTACATCCATCTCCCTGCGTGACCGTCAGCAGGCCAATGCCGACGCTGACAAGATGCGCCAGATTCTGGCGTCAGTGCTGATAAATCCCGAGCCCTCGGAGGTAATCGGGACATATCGCGGAATCGTGAAGGAAACTCTCCTCGTCAATGATCGCGGGGAGTGTGTCGGCGACGACGCCTTCGGCGTGAATGTGGCCGAGCAGAGCAAGCTGCCCGCCGGTGAGCGTTTGCTGCCGGTGTATGTATGCACTTTGGCCGACGGTGCCGTCAAGTATGTCCTTCCCGTCTACGGTGCCGGTCTGTGGGGGCCGATATGGGGATACGTGTCGGTCGATGCCGACGGAAGCACCGTGTACGGAGCATATTTCGCACATCAGGGCGAGACTCCCGGTCTCGGCGCAGAAATCGAAAAACCGGCTTTCTCCTCGCAGTTCCAAGGCAAGACTCTGTTCAAGAACGACGTGTTCCTGCCTGTGGCCGTAGTGAAGGCCGGACAGAAGCCTGCCGGCGACGAGGATTATGTGGACGGCATAAGCGGAGGCACTATCACCAGCAAGGGCGTCGGCGCGATGATCGACAACTGCCTCAGCCCGTATGCCGCCTTTCTGTCAACCCTTAACAAATGATTGCCATGGCCGAAAAGATTAGCAACAAATCGGTGTTTCTGAATCCTTTCTCAAAGGATAACCCCGTGGTGGTGCAGATACTGGGCATATGCTCGGTGCTTGCTGTCACCGCCAAACTCGAGCCTGCAATTGTGATGGGCTTGAGCGTGATTGCCGTGCTGGCGTTTTCCAACGTCATCATATCGCTGATACGCACCACCATACCGACCAATATCCGCATCATCGTGCAACTGGTTGTGGTGGCCGGGCTTGTGGTTATAGTCAGCCAGCTGCTCCAGGCTTATGCCTACGACGTAAGCAAACAGCTGAGCGTGTTCATCGGTCTTATCATTACGAACTGCATACTGATGGGACGCCTTGAGGCTTTTGCCATGGGCAACCGTCCCTGGCCGAGCTTCCTCGACGGTGTGGGCAACGGCATCGGCTACACGCTGATACTCGTTATAGTGGCATTCTTCCGCGAACTTCTCGGCAGCGGCACTCTGCTGGGCTACCGCGTGGTACCTCAGAGCTTCTACGACGCCGGCTACTCCGACAACGGGCTGATGATACTGCCTCCCATGGCTCTTGTGGTGGTGGGCTGCATCATCTGGGTACAGCGCTCGGTTAACAAGGACCTTCAGGAAAAGTAATAACTGCGCACAATGGAAAATTTCAACATATTCATCCGGTCGATTTTCGTCGACAACATGATTTTTGCCTACTTCCTGGGCATGTGTTCATTCCTGGCGGTGAGCAAGAATGTAAAGACAGCGCTCGGACTCGGCGCCGCAGTGACGTTCATGCTTGTGATAACGTTGCCGGTCAACTATCTGCTCCAGACGTATGTGCTCAGTCCCGGCGCTCTGAGCTGGCTCGGGGCGGAATTTGCCGCGGTTGACCTGAGTTTCCTGTCGCTTATCGTCTTTATCGCCGTGATAGCGTCGATGACGCAGCTCGTGGAGATGGCGGTGGAGAAGTACAGTCCCACGCTGTATGCGTCGCTGGGCATCTTCCTGCCCCTTATAGCCGTAAACTGTGCTATCCTGGGCGGCTCGCTGTTCATGCAGCAGCGTGACTTCGGGAGCGTGTGGACGGCATTGTGTGCCGGCGGCGGCTGGGGACTCGGCTGGCTTCTCGCCATAACGGCCATCGCCGCCATCCGTGAGCGTCTCGCGCAGTACAGCAACATCCCTGCACCGCTGCGCGGCGTGGGTATAACATTCATCATCACCGCGCTCATGGGCATCGCTTTCATGAGCTTCCTCGGTATCAAACTCTGACAAGGCCATGACAACAGCATATTTATTCATGATACTGACAACCGGCACCCTGACGGTGATCACGGCCGTGGGCCTGTTTCTGCTGATAGTGCTGGCGCTCGTTGCCATACTGCTTGTTGCCAAGCACTACCTGGTGCGTAGCGGTGTGGTACGTATAACTCTCAACGGCGACAAGACGGTGGAGGGTCTTACGGGTACCTCGCTGCTGTCGTCGCTCGCCAACAGCAATGTGTTTCTGTCGTCGGCATGTGGCGGCAAGGGCAGCTGCGGACAGTGTCGCGTTCAGGTGCTTGACGGCGGAGGCGAGATACTTCCGACCGAGAAAGTCCACTTCAGCCGCAAGGAGATAAAGGAACACTGGCGTCTGGGCTGTCAGGTGAAGGTGCGTCAGGATATGGATATAAAGGTCGCAGCCAGTGTTCTCGATGTCAAGGAGTGGGAATGCGAGGTGATCAGCAACCGCAACGTCGCCACGTTCATCAAGGAATTTATAGTGGCTCTGCCTCCCGGCGAACATATGAACTTTATCCCCGGTTCGTATGCGCAGATCAAGATTCCGCCTTATTCAATGGACTATGACAAGGACATCGACAAGAGCCTGATAGGCGAGGAGTATCTGCCGGCATGGGAGAAGTTCGGCCTGTTTACGCTCAAGTGCAAGAACACGGAGACTACCGTGCGAGCCTACTCAATGGCTAACTATCCGGCAGAGGGCGACCGCATCATGCTGACGGTGCGCATAGCTACTCCTCCTTTCAAGCCGAAGCCCGAAGTCGGCTTTCAGGATGTCATGCCGGGCATTGCATCGAGCTATATCTTCACGCTCAAACCCGGCGACAAGGTGCGCATGAGTGGCCCTTACGGCGATTTCCATCCCATCTTCGACAGCAAGGCCGAGATGATGTGGATAGGCGGCGGCGCCGGCATGGCGCCTCTGCGCGCGCAGATCATGCACATGACAAAGACCCTGAAGTGCACCGACCGTGTCATGAACTACTTCTATGGAGCCCGTGCGCTGAACGAGGTGTTCTATCTCGACGATTTCCTCGCTCTGGAGAAGGAATTCCCCAACTTCCATTTCCATCTTGCGCTCGACCGTCCCGACCCGGCAGCCGATGCCGCAGGCGTGAAGTACACTCCCGGCTTCGTGCATCAGGTCATCTACGACACATATCTCAAGGACCATCCCAATCCGGAGGATATCGAGTACTATATGTGCGGTCCCGGCCCGATGAGCAACGCTGTCAACAAGATGCTTGACGGGCTCGGCGTCGACCCGTCGTCGATTCACTACGACAATTTCGGCGGATGATGCGTCAGGAGCCTGTAAATTACGTTTTTGAGATGCCCATAAAGGTCCGCGACTACGAGGTGGACTCGCAGGGCATTGTCAACAACGCCAATTATCAGCACTATCTCGAGCATACGCGCCACATGTTCTGCGAGCAGGCGGGCGTGTCGTTCCGCGACATGCACGCCGCAGGTATCGACCCGGTGGTGCGCCGCATCGAGATAGACTATCTGCGTCCGCTTGGCCTGGGCGATTCTATGGTGAGCCGTATCGCGCTTTCCCGTCAGGGACCGATGTTCGTGTTCCGTCAGGACATTTTCACACCCGAAGGTGAGCCTGTCGTTCATGCAATGGTCGATATCGTGTGTCTGGAGAACGGACGTCTGACCCGCGGCGAGCGTCTGGCCGAGGCATTCGCCAAATATCTTTAACGCTTTGCCCTATGGATACTCTCGAGGCACGTATAGCTTTTTCAATGCTCAACGGCATAAACCTCTCGACGGGGCGCGAGCTGTTGCGGCGTCTCGGGAGCGTGGAGGCCGTGTTTGCGGCCGGAGAAGAGTCCATGGCTTCGGCGATAGGGCGCCGCGGAGGTATCGCGTCCGCGGCGGTGCGTGAGGACGCAGTTCGGCGTGCCGCTTCCGAGGCGGCATTTGTCCGCAGCAACCACGTCCGGGCTTTGTTCTTTACCGACGAGGACTACCCGCAGAGGCTTCTCGAGTGTGATGACGCTCCGGCACTGGTGTATGCTCTCGGCGACACGCCGCTGAACTCCATGCGCACTGTAGCCATTGTGGGTACGCGCCACTGCACGGCCTACGGGCAGGAGTTCACCCGCCGGCTTGTGGCCGGTCTCGCTGAACGCTACGGACATGACATCGCAATAATCAGCGGTCTGGCCTATGGTGTGGACGTGGCGGCTCATCGCGCAGCATTGCAGGCCGGATTGCCTACTGTAGGCGTGATGGCAAATCCGCTGAACACGGTCTACCCGGCCGAGCACCGCGATGTGGCCGTGCGTATGGTGCGCGAAGGCGGAATGTTGCTCTCTGAGTACAGCACCGACCGGAGTGTCCACCGCGGATTCTTCCTGGCGCGCAACCGCATAGTTGCCGGTCTGGCCGACGCGGTGGTGGTTGTGGAAAGCGACCTGCGCGGCGGCGCGATGTCTACCGCACGCATGGCATCGGCATATGGCCGCGAGCTGTTCGCAGCTCCCGGGCGTGCTACCGACGTGTACAGCCGCGGATGCCTTGACCTGATTGCCCGGAACATGGCTTCGGTCGTGCGCGATGCCGACGATATTGCCGAAGCTCTCGGCTGGCAGCCGGAGGAGTCCGGCTCGCAGAAGCAGTTGCTGCTGGAACTCACGGAGGTACAGCAGAGCGTGGTGGAGCATCTTCGGCGTCACCCCGAATCGACCGTCAACGACATGTGCGTTGCTCTCGGCATGAAGTACGCTTCGTTGAGTTCGTTGCTCTTCGAACTTGAGATGGCCGATGTGCTCATGACGGTGCCCGGCGGCCGCTATGTAGTCCTTGACCGCTGAAACAAACCGGACGCCATAAACGTTTATGTATAATAATCTTAACCAAAATCCCAAGACATGGAAAAGAAATATATACCGGAATCTGAGCTTATTATCAATCCTGATGGCTCCGTGTTCCATCTCCATCTGCTGCCCGAGCAGCTGACCGACCGTGTGATTCTTGTCGGCGATCCCGGCCGTGTGAACATGGTGGCTGAATTTTTCGATACCCGCACATTTGAGGTAAGCAGCCGCGAGTTCCATACCATTGGCGGCACCTATAAGGGCAAGCCTATCATGTGCCTCAGCCACGGCATAGGCCCGGACAACATTGACATCGTTATAAACGAGCTTGACGCGCTGGCCAATATAGATTTCAAGACCCGCGAGGTCCGGGACGAAAAACGTGTGCTCACGCTCGTGCGCATCGGCACCAGCGGCGCCCTGCAGCCGGAGCTGAGCCTCGGCACTCCTGTCATAGCCCAGCATTCCATCGGCTTCGACGGTGTGCTCAACTACTACGCCGGCCGTAATAAGGTCGCTGACCTTGATTTTGAAAAGGAATTCACTCATCATACCGACTGGGACGCCAATTGGGCCAAGCCATATGTAGTGCCGGCCGATCCCGACCTCGTGGAGCAGATAGGACGTGACGATATGGTGCGCGGTATCACAATCTCGGCTGTTGGTTTTTATGGTCCTCAGGGCCGTGAACTTCGTCTGCCTCTGGCTAAGCCCGGACTAAATGCCAGCATCGAGGCGTTTGAGTACCACGGTCGCCGCGTCACCAACTACGAGATGGAGAGTGCGCCTCTTCAGGGTCTCGGCAAGCTGATGGGTCATCGTGCCATGACAGTCTGCTCCATAATAGCCAACCGCTTCAACACGGAAGCTAATCCGAACTACAAGAGTGGCGTCCGCGACCTCGTAGCCACGGTGCTTGAGCGCATTTAGTTCAAAGTTTATAGATTATAGTTAATAGGTAAGAGGGACGCTGCATGCGCCCCTCTTATTGTGGTTCTTGTTATTTACTATTCCGTAATGCCGGTCCGTCAGAGGGTTTCATTATATTTTTTACTATGCGTGCTCTGGTATTCCGAGGGCAGTACGCCGAATTCATTTTTGAAATATTTACGGAACAGGTTCAGATTGTTGAAGCCTGTCTGATAGGCAATCTCGGCAATTCCCAGCTGGCTCTCGGCAAGTAGCTGAGCAGCTCTCTTCAGACGTATTATGCGTATGAACTCGATGGGTTTCCTGCCGGTGATGGACATCATTTTTTTATAGAAATGCACCCTGCTCATAGCCAGCTCGCTGCTTAACTCCTCTACAGAAAGTTCGCTGCGGCTCATGTTGTCCTCTACGTATTTTATAGCTTTCTGTATCAGAATGCGGTCGAGTGGTGTCACATTGATTTTGCTTGGTGATATTTCCATCGGTTGAAGCCGGTTGTTTTTGCGGCGTTGAAGCAGATTCTTGATTCTGAGCGTGAGGATGTTGAGGTTGAACGGTTTGGTGATGTAGTCATCGGCTCCTGTCTCGAGTCCTTTTAGTTCGTGCTCTTTGGCTGCGCGGGCGGTGAGCAGAATCACAAGGATGTGAGATGTTCGTATATCATTTTTTACACGGCGGCACAGCTCGTTGCCGTCCATTTCAGGCATCATGACATCGCTGACTATGATGTCCGGCTGTAGTTCCGGAATCATATTCCAGGCTTTTACGCCGTCCGGAGCATCATAAATCCTATAGTCTCCTTTCAGGCAGTCTTTTAAGAACATGCGGAAATCATCGTTGTCATCGACCAGCAGTATTGTTGATCGGGTATCATCTTCATCCGGATGGCTGTCGGCCGGTTGTTCGGGGTTAGCATCGACTTCTTCCGATATTTGTGCGGCAGCATTCGGCTTTGTGTCCTCTTGCGCTGCAATTGCTTGTCTGATGGGTATTCTGACGACGAATACCGAACCTTTTCCAATATTGTCATGCACCTCGACTATGCCGCTGTGCAATGTCACAAATTCCTTTACAAGATTAAGTCCGATACCGCTGCCCGACACAAACTGGTCGCTGTCGTTGCGCTGTATCTGGTAGAATCGTTCAAATATGTGTTTTTTATGCTCGTCGCTTATTCCACATCCATTGTCGGCAACTTTAATCTCAAGTAAGTCCGGAGTGTCACCGCTACAGCGGATGATGTCGAGAGATACATCCACGCGACCCATTTCGGGGGTGAATTTGAAGGCGTTCGATAGCAGATTCATAACGATTTTGTCAACTTTATCCTTATCGAACATCATGTAAAGCTTGTCGATTGGAGAGAAGAAGGTGAGAGCTATGTTGTGTTGTTCGGAATATTCCACGAAAGTATCGCACAGGTTTTTAACTGTTTCCACAATATCACCTCCGGCGGCATTCAGGGTGTGTCCGGTCATGTCGCTTTTTCTGAAATCGAGCAGCTGGTTTACCATGCCGAGGAGTCTCATGGCGTTATTGCGCGCCATCACCAGTTTGCTTTTGGTAGCCGGGTCGCCTGTGCGGTCTATGACATATTCGAGAGGGGTGAGTATTAGCGTCAGCGGAGTGCGCAGGTCATGGCTGATATTGGTGAAGAAACGCAGTTTCATGTCGTCAAGCTCGTGTTTCTGCTTTGCTTCCTGCTGTATCTGCAGCAGTTGGTATTTTTGCGCGGCATTATGTTTTATGTATGCGCGGATGAGCATGATTATGCCGGCAAGTAGCAGTGCATAAAGGACGTATGCTATCCACGATTTATGGAACGGCGGGGTAATTGTGATTTTCAGAGAAGATGTCTTGCCGTTGGATATGCCGTCGCCGTTGACAGTCTTTACCATAAGAGTATAAGTACCCGGGGCGAGGTTTGTATATGTGAGCTTGTTGTCGGTAGTATACAGCCAGTCGGAATCGAACCCGTTGAGTTTGTACATGTAGCCTGTTTTTTCAGAACTAAGGTAATTCATGGAAGAAAACGTCACACTGAATATGTTCTGGTCGTGGCGTAGTCTGATCTCGTCGGTGTAGTTTATGGCACGGCTCAGTATGCGGTTACCGTTGTATATGGAGTCCGGTATTATGTCGTTGTTCGGCAGAGACAGGCTTGTGAATACGATTTTATGCGCTGTTGTGTCGTGTTTGATGATATCAGGATTAATAATGCTTACGCCGTTGATGCCACCCAGTGCTATTTTCCCGGACTGTGTTTTGATGATAGCCCGGGGACTGTAGGGCTGATTCTCTGTGATTCTTATGTCGCTGTATTTGCGTATGTCGTAGTTATAGCCTGTTTTTCCGCTGCTTACCATGGCTTGATAAATGCCATCGGAAGCCGAAATCCATATGTTTTTATCGTTGTCCTCGACGACTCCGTTTATTATGGAGTTTCCTAAATCTTCATTCAGTATGCCGATTCTGTCGTTTATCCGGTCGTAGATATTTATGCCGTCCAGAGTGGATATCCATATAAGTCCCCTGCTGTCTTCCATGATATGACTCATACACTGATTGGAGAATTGCTGCGTGCCGCTACGGTTGCCTAATAGTTTCTCGTATTTTCCTGTAATTGGATAATATATGAGGAGACCATATGTAGTGGCCATGTATATGTTGCCGTCTGAGGCATTGCATATGGATGCTATCTGATTACCGTCAAGGTCTTTAAAATGTATTGCGTGTCCTGATTCCGGATCAAGCCTCCACAGGCCGTTACCCCATGTCCCGATCCACAGGTATCCTGATTTATCACGCGACAGGCTCCAGATTGACTTGTTGGCGTTTGAGTCCTTGTTGTCGGGATCAAGCTGAAAAGATGTTATATTTCCTTTATTGTACAATAGCAGGCCGCTTTGATAGGTGCCTAACCATAATCTGCCGTCGGCAGTCGGAGCTATACTCAATACGACATCGTCGGGAAATGAGTTGCGGGATACGGGCAGCGGTATCAGCTTTTTCTCTTTGTCTGTTCTGTCTACTGTGATTATGCCGTTGGTGACTCCTATGCACAGATTGCCGTTGTAGTCTTCCGCGATGGCTGTAACATCGGGGACAAAGTTCTTTATATTGCTGAATTCAACGAATTTGTCGGTATGGAATTTGAGCATGTCCTCGCTGTAATATGATATGCCGCGTTTGAATGTGCCGACCCATATGCCTCCTTCCGGATCGGCATACAGGCTGGTGATATTGTTCTGGCTGAGACTTTGTGCGTCGGTAGACTTGTGCTCAAGATATTTTATGGTCTTTCTTTTTTTGTCGATTATGTTGATGCCTCCGTGGTCGATACCGATCCATATTCGTCCCTCGCGGTCGTTGACTATGGCTTTCACATGGTTACCGGTCAGCCGGTAAGTGGAATTCTCGTTTGAATTCAGCTGCTGCCATTCTTTTTCATGTGTGTAATACACCCATATGCCTTTGTAGCTCCATATCCAGTAATCACCGTCGCGGTCGGTAAATATGTTATATTGCTCGTTGCCCGGCGCGTTATTGGCAAGGAATGAGTTCTCATAGTCGGAACAAGCCGTAGCCATGCGGTCGATATGGTCAAAAAAACCGTTGGAGTATATACGGAGCACACCATTGTGATCTTCTCCCATAGAGGTTAATTGTACACCGGATTTGTCAATCTGCGTACTGGCCGGAGTAAGGGACAATGTGTTGTCGGAGAAACTGTATCGGTATGTACCTTTTGTGTCGCTGTGCAGCCACAGGTCTTTTTTGCGGTCAACATACACGTATGTTATTTTTTCTGTGATACCGTAATTCTCGGCAAGCACTTTTTCCGCATCAAGCATTACTTCCTTATGTGGATCGTAGCATGTATAATTATAGGGGTTGTGTTTTACCCACAAAGTGCCTGAGGCATCTTCCTGCACGTTATGGATAAAAGAGTTGGGTATGTCGTTGTGTGATGTCGATTTGGCAAATATTTTGAACCGATATCCGTCATATCGGTTCAGGCCGTGCTGTGTCGAGAACCACATAAATCCCTGCGAGTCGCGTGTTATGTGATTTATCTGATTGTCGCTTAGTCCGTCGGCCATTGTTATATGCCGGAATCTGAATGTTTCCTCGGCATATCCTGTAATTACGGCAAGAATTAAGAGTATAGAGATATAGCGTTTCATCCGGATTAATGATTTTACTTGCAAATATAGGTATTTTGTGCTATCGTTTGATTGATGTAAAAATACGTCATCAAATCGGTTTTTATGAAACTTGCTGCAAATGAATATGTTGTGGCCTGTGGCTTAGCTGGTGTTAACAAACATATAGCACATTTGCAACAAATATTTACGGCCTGATTGTCCTGATTGATACAGATGTATAATAAAACAGGGCTTTATGTTGGATTATCCGCTTTACCTTTGTAATTGAGAACCGGAGGACGTTCGGATGGTTCTTGCAGCCTCTAAATTTAACATGAATTACAATATGGCAGTGAACAGGATAGTGTTTTCTTTAATCGCAGCCCTGCTCCTTTCCGTTGGGGTAGCATTGGATTCTGCAGCGTCTGTGGAACCGGATTTCTGTAGTCCCAAACTGAAGAACGGGCACGGAAACCCGATACTTGATTTTCATTTTTCAGCGGACCCGACGGCGGTTGAATACGACGGACGGTTGTATGTATATGCAACTAACGACCACCAGCAATATGACAGTGTGGGGCAGAATGGTAAAAATACCTATGAACGAATAAAATCGCTGGTGATGTTTTCTACCGGCGATATGGTCAACTGGACTTACCACGGATTGATAGATGTAGCCGATATTGCGCCGTGGATTATAGCGTCATGGGCGCCCTCAGTCGTGAAGCGGGATGAGGGGGACGGCAAGACACGTTTTTATCTGTATTTCTCGAACAGTGGTTTCGGAACAGGTGTCCTCACGTCAGAGTCGCCCGTGGGACCGTGGACAAGCCCGTTGGATAAAAGTCTGGTTGATGCCAATACGCCAGGTCTGGGCAACTGTAAAGTGCCGTTCGACCCGGGTGCGGTGGTCGATCCGGATGGCGTCGGGTGGCTTACGGTGGGTGCCGGCAGCAGCCGTATCATGAGGCTTGGTGATGACATGACAAGCATAGGCAGCGAAATCAAGGAAATAAGGGCTCCGAAGCATTTTGAAGCCAATGAGTTGAATTACATAAACGGCACATATGTATATACGTACAATAATGACTGGCAGGAACGCAATGACTGGGCAGAGAATGCCGAGGTGCCTACACGATGCTCCATGAGCTACATGGTAAGCAGGACGCCGCTTGAACCGGACAGCTGGAAATACTGTCATCACTATCTTAAAAATCCCGGAGATTGCGGGTTTGACGCGTCAAATAACCATACCCATCTGCATAAGTTCAAGGGCCGCTGGTATATTTTTTATCATAATCTGTCGCTGCAATCTTCTTTCAATACCAACGGTGGATTCAGAAACGTGTGTGTCGACGAGATAGCTGTCGACGAGGACAATATCGACATAAAACTTGCGGAACAGACCGTCGAAGGCCCGACACAGATTGAGCCGATGAATCCGTTTGATGTAATTCAGGCCGAAACTACATTCGCCACTCACGGCGTGAAGTTTGAGGAGACCCCGTGCGCGGGAGATATGGTGGTCGTGCCTGATAAGGAATTCGCCTTGACGAAGGTAAAGGGCGTCAGGTTCAACAGAAAACCGGCCCGGTGTCTTGTGACGGCGTCGGGAAAGGGACGTATTGAGGTGCGTAAGGATTCGGCGGACGGAGAACTGCTTGCGGCGGTTGATGTCGACGCTGTCAGCAGTACGCTGCATATATCTGACGTGACGGGATGTGCAGGCAATGAACTGTGCGACCTGTGTTTTGTACTGACCGGCCGCGACCTGCGTTTCGACCGGTGGCAGTTCAGATAGTGCCATATGTTTTTAAAGATGAACAGGTTTTTGTTAGTTATATATATTGGTGTTTTTAGCATCGGCCTCGCATCGGCCGAGTCACGCCGTGACTGGGAGAATGAGGGTGTGATAGGTATCAATAAGATGCCATATCATTCTACCTTGATTCTCCCGTCATTGCGTGATGCCGATTCCAGATGGATGTCGCTTGATGGAGAATGGCGCTTCAAATGGTCGCCTGATCCGGAGCATCGGCCGGCTGACTTCTGGCGTGTCGGCTTTGATTTATCAGGCTGGGACGAAATAGAAGTTCCGGGACACTGGCAGCTTCAGGGCTATGGCAAGCCGATATATACCAATCAGCCTTATCCGTTCGCGGTTAATCCTCCCAAGGTGACTGACGAGCCTCCTCTGCATTATTATAGCTACGCGCATCGCAATCCCGTGGGCTCTTATATCAGATATTTCGATATGACGGATGTCGGTAACGACTGCCGGTATATATTGCATTTCGATGGTGTCGATGCCGCGATGTACGTATGGATTAACGGATATAGGGTAGGTTATAGCCAGAACTCCGCCAGCCCTGCCGAATTTGATATAACAGATGTACTTGTCAAGGGAAGGAACACTATAGCGGTAGAGGTCTATCGCTGGTGCGACGGAAGCTATCTTGAAGATCAGGATATGTGGAGGCTCAGCGGTATATTCCGCAGTGTGGGCATCTGGAAAAGACCTGCGGTCAATATTTGTGACTATTTCATTATGCCGATGCTGGATGATGCGATGAACGAGGGTCGCGTCGAACTGGCGTTTGACGTGGTCAATTCAACATGGAATCCGGAGAACGAATTGTCGGTTGAAATGACGGTGTCGGGAATCGATCGCAACGGGCATCCGGTTTCGGCCAAAGCTGAAAAGGCGCTTGGGAGGATAAAAGGTAAGGAGTCGAGGAGTTACAAGATGCAATGCGATGTCGGGACTCCCGCCCTCTGGAGTGCGGAGCAACCATGCCTGTATGATGTCGGAATTCAGATGAAAAGAGGAAGCGACGTGGTGGATTCTTTGAAATATCATGCCGGATTCCGAAAAATCGAGATAGACGGCGAGGTATTCAAGATTAACGGTAAACCAGTCAAGCTGAAAGGCGTGAACCGTCACGAATTCCTGCCCCGAAGCGGCCGAACGGTGGATGAGGCGTCCATTCATACCGATTTGCGTATGATGAAGCAGGCCAATATAAATATGATTCGCACGAGTCATTATCCAAATTTGCCTCTGTTTTACGAATTGTGCGACCGTTATGGCTTCTATGTAATGAATGATGCCAATCATGAGAGTCATGGCCTTGGACTGGGTAACAAGGTGCTGGGTGATGCAGCCTCCTGGCGAAAAGCACATGTGGACCGGGCCGTATCGCTTGTCGAGCGCGACAAGAATCATCCGTGCGTAATAATCTGGTCAATGGGCAATGAAGGCGGCAGCGGCTCCAACATGAAGGCTATGCGTGAGGCCACTCTGGCTATAGACACAACCCGTCCGGTATATTCCGATACAGACCGCAGCATATCGGATATTTATGATGAAGGATACCTCTCGCCGGAAGATTTCAGTGCGCTGGGACGACGGATATCGGACAGACCGGTATTTATGCGCGAATATGCATATGCTATGGGCAACTCTACGGGCAATCTGCGCGAATACATGGACGTGTTTTATAGTGATTCGAGTATTGTGGGAGGTGCTATATGGGAGTGGTGCGACAAAAGCCTTATAAAAAACAAATACACAGATACGGTGGATATGCGTAAAGCTTCCGACAGATTGCGTCCTGCCGCGGATGAGTTCTGGGCTATCGGAGGTGATTTCGGCGATTTCCCGAACGATGCCAATTATGGGATTGACGGGCTTCTGGGGGCCGACCGTACGCCGCATCCCGGCTACTATGAAGTGAAAAAAGTGTATCAGAATCTGGAATTCGGTCTTACGGATTCTTTGTCAATGATAATTGGGGTAAAGAACCTGTATGACTTTCTTTCGGCCTCTGATTTTGATTATGTATGTGAATGGTATGCTGAGGGACGGCTTGTATCCCGCGACAGCCTCACCCTTGAGAACGGATGCCTGAAGGCTCCCGCTATGCCCGAGGCACAAGGGGAGAAGTGTCTGAATGTGTCGGCTCTTCTCCGGAACCCCACATTATGGGCGGAAAAAGGTTTTGCTGTTGCAAGGGAACAGTTCCTTTTCGGAGATTATGTTGTGCGTGGGCTTGAGAAATCAAAGGGCGGCAATTTGGATGTGCTTGACGGGAAAGACCGCATACGTGTCACGCTGGGGAATGGGACTGAACTGATTTTTGATAAAAACAACGGTGCGCTGACCGGATGGTCGGACGGCGTTTCGGATAGAATGAGAGCTCCGTTTGAACCGTATTTCTGGAAGCCGGCAAATGATGTGCAGCAGTATAATGGATATGTTGAGCGCCTCGGTGTATGGAAAGATGCATCCGCATTACGCAGGGTGAAGGATTATGCCGTTGATGCGACGGACTCGATGGCGGTTGTCTCGTTTTCATTTGACCTGCCTACCGTGAATGCCGATTATGACCTCCGCTATGTTGTTTCACCGGATGGACAAGTAAGGGTGACCGGACGTTATGTTCCTCGTAGCAGTGATGTGCCGTTCATGCCTAAATTCGGATTCAGGATGGGATTGCCTTCAGGGTATGAGCATATAGCCTGGTATGGCCGTGGCGAGTGTGAAAACTATCCAGACCGGAAGACCGGCTCGTTTATCGGCCGGTATGATACTACACTCGATAAATTCAGCCCGGACTATGTGATGGCTCAGGATAATTCCAACCGCAGCGATGTGCGGTGGTTTACGCTTACCGACAAACAGGGGCGTGGCCTGTGCTTCAGTTCGGCCACTCCGTTCAACTTCAGGGCATGGCCTTATAACGAGGATGATGTGGACATGGCAAAGCATGGATATGAACTGCCTGAGCGCGATTGTATCACGGTAAATGTTGACCGCTATATACATGGTGTGGGAGGAAACGACGGATGGGGCGCAAGAACGGCTCCTGAATATTCTATTGATGCCTCCTTGAGTTATGAGTTTGAAATAATAATAACACCCTCTTAAAATACTCTCAAAACACAGTTAAATATGAAACAAATTGTATGGATAGCCCTATCGCTGCTTACGGTACTGCAATGCCACGCACGGTACGAATTCAAAGCGCCGCTTTATGGTGCGGCCTACTACCATGAATATATGCCGTATAATCGCCTCGACAAGGATATAGCCATGATGAAAGAAGCCGGCCTCTCGGTTGTGCGCGTCGGCGAATCCTCATGGGGACTGTTTGAACCGCAGGAAGGTAAGTTTGAATTTGAATGGATGGATACCATAATGGATAAGTTTCATACGGCCGGCATAAAGGTGATTCTGGGAACCCCGACGTATTCTATTCCGGCATGGCTTGCCGACAAGCATCCTGAAGTCCTTTCGGAGAAAATAAACGGAGAGAAGTCGCATTACGGTATACGTCAGAATATGGATTTTACCAATCCTACGTATAAATTCTATTGTGAGCGTATAATACGTAAGATGATGGAACGCTACGCCGGGCATCCCGCCGTAATCGGTTATCAGGTGGATAACGAGCTTGAGGCAAGAGGTGTGAACAACCGGGATTATTTCATAGGATTCAGAAACTACGTCAAAGACAAGTTCCGGGGCGATCTCGATTCGCTTACTAAAGAATGGGGCATGAACTACTGGGGGATGAATATACATACCTGGGAGGAATTTTACGGGCGCGACGGCGTGACAAATCCGTCGTATAAGAACGAATGGGAACGTTACAACCGCAAGCAGATAGCCGATTTCCTTAATTGGCAATGCGATATCGTCAACGAATACAAGCGGCCCGATCAGTTTGTCACCCATTGCTTTATGCCGGCATTTCACAATGTCGACCAGGTGGAATCGTTCCGGCAGATGGAGTATCCGGCCATAAATGTGTATCATGGCGTTCAGGACGGCCAGGACGGCCAGCTGATAGCTTATGCCGGCGATTTCATGAGGACTGTGGCCGATAACAATTATCTTATAACGGAGACAAACGCGCAGGGCACCGGCTGGGATGCCAAAGGTCAATACCCGCCCTACGACAATCAGCTGCGGCAGAACGTTTATTCCCACTACTCTTCCGGCGCCAATATGGTCGAGTACTGGCACTGGTCAACGCTTCACTACGGACAAGAGACCTATTGGCGCGGAGTTCTGGGTCACGATCTTGAGCCTAACCGCGTGTACCGCGAGTTTCAGCGGACGGCAAAGGAGCTTGAGAAGATTGGAAAGGATATTGTGAATCTGAAGAAAAACAATAAGGTGGCTATTCTGTACAGCCATGATTCGCACCATGCGCTCACGTTCATGCCATATGCCCAGGGCGGAGGCTACCCCACGGATGTGAATTATCCCGTGCATATCGCTCATAAGGCGCTTTACATGCAGAATATTGAGACTGATATACTACCGTGCGACAGCAGGAGCATGCGTGATTTCAGCAAGTACTCCATGCTGGTTGTGCCTCCGCTTTATGTCGCGGATGACAGTCTGCTCGTGGCAATAGATGACTTTGTCCGAAAGGGCGGAACGGTAGTGATGATGTGCAAGAGCGCATATTGCAATGAGCATTCGGCGGTACGTCCGGTTTGTGCTCCCGGTCCTCTCCGCAAGGCGTGCGGTTTCTATTACCAGGAGTATTCTACAATCGGAAACATGAGGCTCGCAGACAATGCATTCGGATTGGGTGATTCCAACAGCATCGGAACGTGGTACGAGTTCATCATACCTGAAACCGCCACGCCTCTGGCATATGCCGACCATCCGTTCTTCGGCCAATGGCCGGCTGTTACGGTAAATAATTACGGCAAGGGCAAACTGTATTACATCGGTACTTATCCGTCGCAGCAACTGATGGATGAAATTGTCAGAAAAGCCGCCGTGGAGAAGGGACTGATTGCTGCGGATACATATAAATTCCCTGTTATAATCAAGTCCGGCATCAATGGTATGGGAAAAAAGATAAATTATATCTTCAATTACAGCGGCAATCCTGTTGAGGTTGTCTATGACAAAGGACGGTCCGTCGAAATCCTTTCGGGTCGGGAAGTGTGCCAGGGTGACACTATTGCAATAGGAGCCTGGGATGAAGTGATTCTGCGTGAGAAATAGACATATGGAATCGCAACTGATGAGTTTTTTATACCGAATTCTGGCTGTTGCCGCATTTGCGGTTTTACTACCCGATGTAGCAACGGCCTCGTGTGTCACACAGCGTTATTATCTGTCGGGTGTGGATAAGGATAGCGACGTGATGTGGGATTTTATGTGCAGCTCCGGGCGCCGCAGCGGACAATGGAGTCGGATAAAGGTGCCTTCGTGTTGGGAAACTCAGGGTTTCGGCTGCTATTATTATGGCTGGGAGGAGCCGTTTGCCTCCGACGAGACGGGATACTACCGTCATTGTTTTGATGCCGACAGATTATGGCGCGGCTCCAGAGTCGACATCGTTTTTGAGGGGGTTATGACTGACACGGAGGTGAGAGTCAACGGCAGACTTGCCGGAGATGTACACGAGGGTGGTTTTTATCGGTTTCGTTATGACGTGACCGACCTGCTGAGATATGGTTCGGAAAACACATTGGAGGTGAAGGTGCGAAAATGTCCTGCCGATTCTTCTATATACCGTGCGGAACGGCAGGTTGATTTCTGGCTGTTTGGCGGAATATATCGTCCGGTATACCTTGAGATAAAGCCTGAGGCGCACATCGCCGGACTTGCTGTTGACGCACGTGCCGACGGCACGCTGCGGGTAAAACCGGAACTGTCCGGAGCGCCTGCAGGCGGGGCTGTCGCAGTTTATGTGGAGTCAATCGACGGCCGGCGGCTGTCGGAACCAGTGATAAGACCATGCGGGGATACGATTGCGACTTTGGTTCGCGGAATAACTCCATGGACGCATGAGGCTCCGGTGCTTTACCGCGTTGTTGCCGAGCTGCGCGACGGCGGCGGTGGCCGGCTTCTGCATAGAGTGAGTGAGACGATAGGCTTCCGCACGGTGGAGTTTCGTGCCGGCGATGGCTTGTATCTTAATGGCAAACGTGTGATTTTCAAGGGAGTCAACCGGCATTGCTTCTGGCCTGAAAGCGGACGCACACTGTCCCGCAGTGTATCTCTCAACGATGTGCGGCTGATTAAATCTATGAATATGAATTCTGTCAGGATGTCGCACTATCCCCCCGACGAGGATTTTCTTGAGATGTGCGATTCCATGGGCCTTCTTGTCATAGACGAACTGTGCAGCTGGCAAAAGAAGTACGATACAGCGCCGGCGCGCCGTATCGTGCGCGAGGTTGTCGAGCGCGATCGCAATCATCCTTCCGTTATCTTGTGGGCCAATGGCAATGAGGGCGGCTGGAATACCGAAGTCGATGATGATTTTCGGTCCTACGATCTTCAGGAGCGTTTTGTGATACATCCGTGGGAGCGTTTCCGCGGTACTGACACAAAGCATTATCCGGATTACAATTATGTGGTGAACTCGTCGATATATGACCATGACATTTATTTTCCTACTGAGTTCATGCATGGTATCTTTGACGGAGGCGCTGCAGCTTCCTTGGACGATTTCTGGGACGTCATGATGAAACATCGTGCTCCGGCCGGCGGATTTCTGTGGGCGCTCATTGACGAGGGACTTGTGCGCACCGACATGAACGACAGCATAGACTGCCGGATGAGTCTGGCACCGGACGGTATATTGGGTCCTTACCGAGAGAAGGAGGCCAGCTATTATGCCATCAGGAAGATATGGTCGCCATTGCGTGTTATCAACAGGACGATACCGCAGCAGTGGGACGGCAATCTTATGATAGAAAACAGTTACATGTTCACTGATTTGTCGGATTGCGCACTGCGCTATTCGCTGCTGGATATTGACATGAGGCATGACGGCACATTCGTTGAAACTGTGGTTATGTGCGATTCTGCTGTCACTCCGGAATGTGCACCCGGAGAACGGCGCGTCATGGCGCTTGGGTTGCCTGACGGATGGAACTCGCATGATGTGCTTGCGGTTACTCTCATCGGGCCTTTTGGGGAGGAACTGTATACATATCGCTGGCCAATAGGCGATGGCGCCTCATTGCGTCGGAAAATTGAGGCCGACCACACGCCGGCGGCCCCCTCGGCACATGAAGCAGACGGGCGTCTGACGGTGAATCATGGCGGCAATAAATTTGTCTTTGACTGTGAGACCGGGTCCATAGAACATATTATTACTTCCCGTGGAAAATTCTCACTCAGCGGCGCTCCGCGGGTTGTCACTGAGGCCGGCAATAGCCGGGGAATGCGCTGCTATCGTGATGGTGACAGCTATGTGGTAGAGCCTCAGTATGGCGGTAGCGTATGGATCAGATGGGTTTTTGCTCCGGGCCATCCGGCCAAGGTGGACTACACGTTCTCGGTAGAGGGCGAGGCTGATTTCATCGGACTGGGCTTCGACTATCCTGAGGACAAGGTGCTGGCGATGGACTGGATAGGCGACGGACTGTACCGCGTGTGGAAAAACCGAATGGAGAGCACCGGCTTCGGATGCTACCATAAGGCATATAACAACACTGTGACAGGTGAGTCGTGGAACTATCCTGAATTTAAGGGCTTTCATGCAGATTGCCGTGCCGTCACTGTCACTACTACTGAGGGATGTATTACATTTGTGCCCTCAGGCCGGGGTGTTTTTTTTCAGATGCTGACTCCGCAGAAGCCGCGTCATGATGATAACGGATACACTATGCCTCCGTTCCCGCAGACTTCGTTTGGCTTTATGCATGCTATCCCGCCCATCGGCACAAAGTTTCAAAAGCCGGAGCAACTTGGCCCGTCGGCACAGAAGAACATTCAGCTTAACTGGGTGCCATACAGCGGCAGCATATCGGTGATTTTACAATAGCTAAATAATGACTATATAAAGATTAAAATGGGTATGGGCTTTCAGTTGGCGCTCAACATAATCCGAATGATATATCGATAATACTGAAAATTTTAGAATATGAATTCTGTTATGAGGTTACATTTGTTTTGTGGAGCAATAGCTCTTACGGCTGCCGCTGCGGAGGCGGAGATTGTTATGCCTGATATCTTCAGTGATAATATGGTGTTGCAACAGCAGTCCGACGCACGTATATGGGGATGGTGCACACCCGGGGCGTCGGTCGTTGTCAACCCGGGATGGAGTGAGGTCTCCTATTCAGCCACGGCCGGGAAAGATGGCCGCTGGGACGTAGCTGTCGCCACACCGGAGGCCTCCTACACCCCCTGGACGGTCACTGTCAGCGGAGATGCATCTGAAATCAGACTTGAGAATGTGCTCGTGGGTGAGGTGTGGCTGTGTTCCGGTCAGTCCAACATGGAAATGCCTTTGAACGGCTTCTGGTGTCAGCCTGTGGAGAATGCCGGCAAGGCCATAGCCTACGCCGGCCGATATCCGGGCGTACGAGTCGCTACGGTGGAGCGTAAGGGCGAATATGAGCCTCAGGCACGTGCTGCCGGCAAGTGGCTTGAAAGCAAACCTGAAAATGCCGGCGGGTTTTCGGCCGTGGCTTATTTTTTCGCGCGTTCTCTCAACGATATTCTCGGCGTACCCGTAGGTGTGATAAACTGTTCGCTTGGAGGCAGCAGGGTCGAGGGATGGATGCCCAAATGGAAACTCGATGAATATCCTGACTGCGACGTCGAGAAAGAGAAAGCTACGCCCGACTCCGTGCTGCACTTGTGGGAGCGTATCAATATTATGTACAATGCCATGCTGAATCCTATCAAGGGCTATACCGTGAAGGGTTTTTTGTGGAATCAGGGAGAAGCCAATGTTGGCGCTCATCTTCAGTATCCGCAACGTCTCGCCGATATGGTGAAAATATGGCGCGACGAGTGGAATCAAGGCCAGTTGCCGTTCTATTATGTAGAGATTCCGGCATGGAGTTATGGCAATCCCGACGGATCGATTGCAGCTCTGCTCCGCGAAGCCCAGCATAAGGCGGCCGATATGATTCCGAACAGCGGTTTTGTATCAACCACGGATCTTATCTATCCTTATGAGATTGATGATATCCATGGCTCTAAAAAGGAAGAGATTGGCGAGCGCCTCGCATTCATGGCTTCAGGCCGGACTTACGGTGTGAGGGGGATGCCCGACGGTTACCCGTGCTATAAATCGGTTGAGCTGTCCGGCAACAGGGCAGTGATACATCTTGACAATATTACAAATGGACTCACTCCTAACGGTGAGCTGGAAGGTTTTGAGGTGGCAGGTGCCGACAGGAAGTTTTACCCTGCCAAGGCACGGGAGCTGAGATATTGTAGGGCGATAGAGGTATCTTCCGACGATGTGGCCGACATCCGGGCCGTAAGGTATTGTTTCCGTAACTTCTCTGTAGGCCGTGTGCATAATCTTGTGGGGCTGCCTCTCGTGCCTTTCCGCACTGACGACTGGGCTGAATGACAAGGAGGTGGTATATGGCCGTTAACATTGCTTTACTGTTTTTATAACAATTTTAGCTCTTTGATACTGTCTGTTGTGCGCCTAACTTCAACAAATTTTATGTGGCAACGGACATTTAATCTCTAATTTTGTCGAGCTGACTGAGAATATTAACCCAATCAAATAACTTAGCCTTAAATCTATGAACAATGATTAATCGGATTTTGCGAAAAACGATTGTTCGCATCAGCGAAACAGTTGTGATGCTATGCCTTTTGCTGCCTGCCATGTCACTGCAGGCGATGGCTGCGTCAAAGATTTCTGTTTCCGGCACCGTTACGTCACAAATCGAGGACGAACCTCTTGCCGGAGCCAGCGTGAGAATTAAGGGTACGTCCTTGGGCGTGACTACCGATGTTGACGGAAAGTATGAGATTCTTGCTGAAAAAGGGCAGGTGTTGCAATTTTCTTATATCGGCTACAAGTCAAAGGAAGTAACGATAGACCGTAACGTCATCAATGTGGCTCTGGATGAAGACCGCACGCTGCTTGACGATGTGGTAGTAGTCGGATATGGCACGATGAAGCGCAGCGATATCACCGGTTCGGTGGTTTCGGTGGGCGCTGATGAAATCAAGAAGACTATTGTCACATCCGTCGACCAGGCTCTTCAAGGACGAGCTGCCGGTGTGCAGGTGACTCAGAACTCCGGCTCGCCTGGCGGTGGCATATCGGTCGCTATCCGTGGTGTCAACTCTCTTAATGGCAACGAACCTCTTTATGTTATTGACGGCGTGGCCGTGGATGGAAAGTCATCCGACGGCAAGACTTCTGCGCTGTCTACGATCAACCCTTCCGACATCATGTCCATAGAGGTTCTCAAAGATGCATCCGCCACAGCCATCTATGGCTCGCGGGCATCCAACGGTGTGGTGCTCATCACCACCCGGCATGGACAGGCCGGCAAGACTCGTGTTACCTACGAGGGATACTATGCGCTGCAGCAGATTCCGAAGCGGTTGAAGACAATGAATCTCCGCCAGTACGCACAGCTTTATAATGAGCGCGTGGAGGTGCTTGGATGGGGCGAGCGTGAGGAGTTTGCAGACCCGTCTGTGCTTGGCGACGGTACAGACTGGCAGAAAGAAATCTTCGGTAATGCCGGCATGTGGAACCATCAGGTATCCGTCAGCGGCGGTACGGAATCTACGCAGTTCCTTGTAAGCGGCAGCTATACCGACCAGAAAGGTATTGCTGTAGGCTCGGGATTCGAGCGTTTCACTGCCCGTATCAATGTGGACACCAAAATCACCAAATGGCTTCAGATTGGAGCCCAGTCTTCGCTTTCACATACCAAGCGCAACAACACTATCGACGATAACGGTGTCATTCAGACGGCTCTGCGTCAGTTGCCCGAAGTGCCGGCCCGCAATCCCGACGGCTCATGGGGCTACCAGGAGAACAACCAGCTGGGCATTTACTATACCAATCCCTTGGCTGACGCTCTCACGCGTACCAACTACAACAAAGGTCTTCAGGCTATGGTAAATGCCTATGCCAACGTGACTCTGCTTCCCGGACTCACAGCACGCGTAGAGTACGGCGGCACATTTGATTATGGCAACTGGTATTTCTTCCAGCCTGAGATGACCATAGGCCAGTTCACGCAGAACAGCAATAGTCAGCGTCAGTCCTCCAATAGCCGTTACACCAGCTTCAAGCAGTATATCACATACATGAGGGACTTCGGCAAGCATGGCATCAACATCATGGCCGGCCATGAATCTCAGGAGTCGAAGTGGGAAAACTTTTCTGCTTCACGTCAGGGCTATCTGTTCAACAATGTGACATCCATCAACGTCGGTGACTTGAAAACAGCCTCCAATGGCAGCGGCAGCGGATGCTTTGCCATAGAGTCGTATTATGGTCGTCTAAACTATAACTTTGACAACCGTTATCTCTTCACCGCTACTCTGCGTGCCGACGGTTCTTCTGCATTCGGCCCCGACAACCGGTGGGGCTGGTTCCCGTCGGTTGCTCTTGCATGGCGAATGAAGAACGAATCATTCCTGAAGAAAGTGGATTGGCTCTCCGATGCCAAGTTACGTCTTGGCTGGGGCCTTGTGGGCAATCAGAACGCAGGCAACTACGCTTACGGATCCACAATGACTACCTGGGCCACAGCGTGGGGCTCCGGTTTCGCGCCCGGCAATTTTGCCAACAGCAAGCTGAAATGGGAGGAAACGCACTCCTATAACATAGGTCTTGACCTCGCCATGTTCAACAATCGTGTGGAGTTCATCTTTGACGCTTATCTGAAGAATACCGACAATCTCCTTATGCAGGCTGCCCTTCCGGCTTACATAAGCGGAGTCATAGCCTCTCCTTGGGTGAATACCGGCGAGATGCGCAACAAAGGTTTTGAATTCACTCTCAACACGGTCAATATCTCCAACCGAGACCTTACATGGACCTCGGGCCTGACCTTCTCGCTCAACCGCAACAAGGTACTCAAGCTTTATACCGAGAGCACAGGCATTCAGGGTAAAATCGGCAACGATGTATTCACTTATACCACTGTCGGCAACCCTGTGGCCCAGTTCTACGGCTATAAGGTAATCGGCATGTTCGAGAAAGAGAGCGACTTCTACAAAAAAGATGCCAACGGCGATTTTATCCTTGACGCTTCCGGCAACCGCCAGTTCGTGGCTATCCCTGAAAACAAAGAAATAAAGTATGGTACGGGCGTATGGTATGGCGACTACATTTATGAGGACCTTAACAATGATGGCGTCATCGACGAGAAAGACCGCACTTATATCGGTAATCCCGAACCCAAATTCTCTTTCGGTTTCAACAATACCATAACCTGGAAGGGATTCGACTTCAACCTGTTCCTTACCGGCTCGGTAGGTAACGACGGCTACAACTATTTGCTTCAGGAACAGAGCGACCCTGCCAACCGTTGGTCGACACTCGCCTCTGTGTGTGATTTTACAAAGGTAGGACTTATCGATCCTGACGGAGAACGCACTCTTGACAACATGTATGTTACCAATCCCGGTGCCTCCACATACCGTATAGATCAAGCGGCATCCAACCAGAACTCACGCACGAGCAATGTATATGTCGAGGATGCTTCTTACCTGCGCATCAAGAACCTTTCGCTCGGATACACTCTGCCTGCGTCGTTCACCCGCAAATTCAGTGTTGAGTCGCTGCGTGTGTACTGCAATATACAGAATCTGTACACATTCACGAAGTACAAAGGATATGATCCGGAAATCGGTGCCTATAATCAGCAGGTGCTTCTGCGCGGCATAGACTACGCGCGTTATCCCTCGCAGCGTATGTTCACCTTTGGCCTGAATCTCAGCCTATAATCATTGTCTAACACCAGTTGAATCACATAACATGAAACTTTCAAAATATATCATCGGGCTGGCCGTACTGCTTGGCGCCACATCCTGTGGAGATGATTTTCTCAACAAAGTTCCTGACGGAGAATATGTTGAGGACAACTTCTACGCTTCCGATGCCGCTGTCGCCTCTTCTACGGCGCCACTATACAATCGAGCTTGGTTTGACTACAACTCCCGCGCCATCTGGATGCTGGGCAGCATGAGAGCCAATGACGTCTACTCGCCGTACAATTCGCCGCAGTTCGCCTTGTTCACAGTGGATGCTCTGAATTCCGATCTCGCCAATGCATGGCAGGGACTCTTCTCAGTAGTGACTATGGCAAATGCCACACTGCACAATGTCAGCACCAAGTGTACGGACGATGTTTCGGAGACTGCCAAAAAAACAGCCATCGCCGAGGCTCGACTCATGAGGGCTTGTGCATATTACTATGCCGTGCATATCTGGGGACCCGTAATCCTGTTTGAGGATAACCAGGAAGTGGTGGACAACCCTGTGCGTCCGCGCAACTACGAGGAGGATGTATTTGAATTCATCATCCGTGACCTCCGGTATGCCGCCGACAACCTTCCTGAGTCGCCTGCCGCTACCGGCCGTGCTACTTGTTGGAGTGCAAAGGCCATGCTGGCCAAGACGTATCTCAGCCGTTCGGGCTGGGGCAAGACCGAACGCGATCAGGCTGACCTTGACAAGTGCAAGGAGATTTGTCTCGACATTATCGAGCATAGCGGAGCACAGCTGATGGACGACTACCATGACTTGTTTAAATATCGCCATAACAACAATATCGAGTCTTTGCTCCAGCTCCAGTGGTACGCTTCCGCCGATGGCCCCTGGTATGTTAAGAACACCCTTAACTCCGACTTATGCGGCGACTCAAAGATGATGTCGGGTGTTGCTTCGTGGAGCGCCCTTGGTCCCGGAGCCGAAATGCTCATGCAGTACCGGTATATCGGCAGCAATGGCAAATACAAATGGGAGACTATACGTCGTGATGCCACGTTCGTGACCCCGGGCGTACACTATGACTATATCTGCATTGCTGACGGCGGCTATACCTACGATGGTACATCTTCTATCCTCAAGAAAGGTGTCCCGGGCGGCCCTGACGACGACAATGACGGCCTTGTGTCCGACATGAACTCTCCGCTTAACACATATATCGTGCGTCTGGCCAATGTATATCTTGTCTATACAGAAGCATGTCTCGGCAACAAGGCCTCTATCTCCGGCAATGAAATACAGTATTTCAATGCTCTGCGCCGTCGTGCAGGTATTGATGAGGTGGCTTCTGTCACTCTTGACGATCTCATACGTGAGAACCGTGTGGAGTTCTCTCTGGAATATCAGAACTGGTACTATCTGATTGACCTCTACAAATGGAAGCCGGAAAAGATGTTGCAGTACTTCAACAGCCAGTACCGCGGTTACACCTGGGATAAAATAGAGATAGGCCAGAATCAGGAGATTTCTTTCGTATCCAGCGGCGATGGCTGGAAAACATATGTGGAGACTCCTATCGGACCATTGGTAGAGCCCGAGATAAAGGCCAACATCACCGAGAGAAGCATATTCCTGCCATATCCCGAAACGGATGTGATTCAGAATCCGCTGCTTAGAGCAGAGCCGCAACATTACAATTTTAACGACTAATAAACCGTATCATGAACAGATTATATATAATGTTGGCTGTATTGCTTGCCAATATCGTGATGCTTTCGCTGCCATCCTGTACGGATGATGACAACGGCGGCGGTCAGCCGGTGATCGACTGCGTGCGTACTACCGATCCGGAACGTGCCGACTCGACATTCACCGATGCCACCGTGGGGCAGATGATACTTATCCAGGGCCGGAATCTGAACAATGCCGTTCATGTGTACATCAACGACCAGGATGTATACTTCAACAGTAACTATAATACTTCGACCCACCTTATCGTCACCATACCCTCCGACCTCGTTGTCGCAGGTGTCGATGATACTCTGCCCCTTGAAATCAGAGTGGAGACAACCCATGGCACCGCGACGTATTCATTCCATGTCATTGCCGGCCTTCCGTCTCTGGAACTGTACAAAGCCGACCTGCCGGTGAATGACGAGGGTATTCCCGAAATGGTGCCCGGACAGGAGGTGACTCTTGTGGGAGCTTTGCTGCATGAGGTGCAGCACCTCTATGTCACAGACCTTGACACAGTACCACTCTTCGAAATCAACGAATACGCGCTTAATGCCGACCGCACCGAGCTCAAACTCAAGATGCCTCTTGACAAGGAGATTCCGGATTATGGTATCTTCATGCTTGAATGCTATGCCGGCAACGCTTACTGCGGATTCTCCAAATCGCCGATGGCTCCGGAGGTATATGACGTTATTCCGGACATGCCGATTCCGGGTCAGACAGTCGTCATCAGAGGTAAATACCTCACGAATCTGACTGCGTTGAACCTTGGAGGTGAGATTGCCGTCAATGTTAATGACGTAACAGAGAATGAAACCATGACAGAGCTTCGGTTTACGATGCCCGATCAGCTGCCCACAAAGGAAGGCTCCAACGGACTTATCTCGATAAGCACGCTTGGCGGTAAGGCCATAGCTCCGTTCTATCGCTATGATCTCATCTTTGAGGACTTTGACGGGAACGGCACTTCGATGATGTGGCAGTGGGGTACCAATAACGGCTGGGGCGTCAGTGAGCCTGCCGGTTTCGCATTCCCCGGAATCTCCGGCAATGTCCTGAGTTTTGACGGCTCCAATACCGGTTGGTGGAACAATGAATATGTACACGGTAAGGCAATGCCCGAGAACATTGATGCATCCACACCGCTGGATGATATTGAATTCCGCTATGAGGTGTATCTCGCCGAGGATGCCGAACTGACATCCAATATCGGCTTGTTCAATGTGACGGTATCTGTACCCGTGGCAGACGCTGTCGAGGGTAAGTTGCTTCCCGGCCGGTGGATGTCGGTAATCATACCCATGACCCAGTTCGGCGCCGGATTCTCCACATGGGGCGAGCTGGCGGCCACCAATAATCTCGATGCCGACAACTTCGTGATATCCCATAACACAAGTGCGGCAGGCAGCATGCACACCGCTTATGATAACTTCCGTTTCTACGTAAAAACAGCCATAGACGAAAATGAATAAACTAATTTCCATAAACCGGCTTGTGCTTGCCATGGGCCTGTTGCTATCCGCTTTCGGCCTCATGTCTTGTTCCGATGATGACAATAAATTTGTACCGGACGGCGCGGTGGAACTGTCAGTTACTGACCACGGTGCAGATGTAGACGCCTTGAGTTTCAACAATTATGGCGGAAGCAAACTGCTGACTCTTGTGACAAATGCGTACTGGGAAATCAGTGTGTCGGATGGTGCCGACTGGCTTGTGCTCTCAAACCGGTCTGGTGATCCTACCATACTGAACGATCCCGACAAAGAGGATGAACCGCGATATATCAAGCTTACAGCAAAACCGTTGGGCAATGATGCTACCCGCACTTGCGTCGTGACATTCCGTGCGGCGGATAAGGTGAAGACCATAACAATAACTCAGCAGCAGCCTGATGCCGCCGACGATGCCGGATGGGAAAGTGCTCATGTTGCCAATCGTAATATGGGTGTGGGTGTGAATCTGTGGAATACACTGGATGCCACCGGCGATTGGTTTGACCCTGATGATATTGTGGCTTGCGAAACCTGTTGGGGGCAGCCTCTTGCAAAGCAGGAGTGGTTCGACGCTGTGGCTGCATCCGGTTTCAAGGCCGTGCGTGTGCCTGTGACCTGGAAGCTGCATATCGATGAAAATGGCAAGGTGAAGGAGCCTTGGATGAATCGTGTGGAAGAGGTGGTAAACTATGCTCTCAATGCCGGTCTGTACTGCATAGTTAATGTGCACCACGACACTGGCGACGGAGGATGGGTATGCGCCGATCTGGCCAATATCGAGTCGATTTCCGAAAAATTCGCCGGCCTGTGGACGCAGATCGCCGACCGCTTCAATAAGTACGACCATAAGCTCCTTTTCGAAGGCTATAACGAGGTGCTCGATCAGAATAATTCATGGGTAGAGCCTGTGGAGGGTGGATACGAGGCGATAAATATCCTTGCGCAGACCTTTGTGGATGCTGTACGTGCTACCGGAGGCAATAACCTTCACCGTAATCTTATTGTCAACACCTATGGAGGCGGAGGCAGTGCCACACGTCTTAAAAATATGGTGATGCCTGCCGATAAGATACCGGGCCATTTGATGCTTCAGGTTCACAATTATACTCCTGCAGGTTTCTCAAACCTTGATGGCTCGCTGAATGAAGATATTCCTGTGGAAGAACTGCCGTTGTGGACAAAGAGCTACGAGAAACTTCTGGGAGATGAGCTTGATGTGCTTATTGAGTATTCCAATACTTACGGGGTTCCCGTCGTAATCGGCGAGTGTGGGGCCTACGAGCGAATTTTGGAAGAGGAACGAGCTAAATATAGCGAGTTTATCACAACGTATTCCCGTACTCGTGCAAATATCAGCGTGTTCTTCTGGGGGCAAGTGATAGATAGAACCACCTGCGAGGAATTATATCCCTTGTTTATTGATGGCTTCCTGAAAGGATTGAATTTATGACGCGGCAGTCCGGGCTCTTGCCGGCCGCATACAGATAAAAAGAAGTGCGAATCGGAGCGAGACTCCAATTCGCACTTCTTTTTCTTCCGTTTTCAGGATTGTTACTTATCTTCCTCCGGCTGTGGAACGATCGGCGTTGGCATCAACGTCGACGAGTTTCCGGGCGCCTTGTTTCTGTCGTCCCCACTGAAGATTGTAAGCAACGGTGATGTAGGGCATGCGCAGGTCGAGACGCATGTGCTGCTCGTTGCGATTCCATCGGCTTAACGATTTGCTGCCGCGGTCGTATTTGCCGAACGGCATGATTATGCCGGCGCTGAACTGCCACGCTTTCATGTTGTAGCTGAGGTCAATGATGTTTAGATCCTCTCCCCAGGAGATCTTCTCGCCCCAGAGGTCCCGCTGCGCGCGGAGGTATTGCCCTGAAAGCTCAAACCCCCAGTGGGAAAGCTGTATCTGGGCGTTGCCACTCCATTGGTTGCTGTGATGGATATAGCCCGTGCCGCGCATTTTCTCCATGCGGAATTGCAGATAGCCGCTTGCCGTGAGCCAGTCCGGTATGATTTCAATCTGCGGAGCGAGGAAGAACGATAGATTCTGCAGCCCGCGGCTGTTCTCGTAAGTTGTGACAAGCTTCTTGTCCTCCCACAGCATAAGCGGTGTGATGGCATTCGGCGACGTGAATGCGCGGATGCCGAAGGAACCGCTTACACGGGGCAGGTTGAAACCGTAGCGGAATGTAAGCATGTAGGAGTTCGCCGTTTTCAGATTCTGATTGCCGACGCGCCACTGGAATCCGTCGAGCTGCTGCGGCACGATATTGGTCTCTGCCAACGACGGTGCCGACTGCCACGACGTGAAGTTGAGACGCAGGTTGTGGTTCTGATTCAGGGAATAGGTCAGGGTAGCCTGAGGCCGTGGGCTCCAGGAGTGATTGCCCTGGTCGGTTTCTTTGAAGAGGAAGTCAGTGTATTGCACGCCCATTCCGGCCGTAGCCGTCCACTTGCCGAAGCGGTGGAAATATTCGGCGAACAGGTAGACCTTGTCTTGCCGCTGATGAAATATGTCGCCGTCAAGATTCAGGTATTTCGATCGGTTGCGGTTGGCTGTATATGACGTGCCTGCTGTCAGTCTGCCGTTCCCCAAGTTCTTGATATAATCCGCTTCTATGGCGTAAGCCTGGTTGCGGTCCCTGATGTCGGTGTGTATGTCGGTCATATAGTCTGTCGCGCCGGGAATTTGCTCAAGATAGTCGGAAAATGTTTGTCCGGAATAGAACGAGCTGCTGAAGTTGACGACGAGCATTTGTTTGTGTGGCAGACTCTGTTGCCAGTAAAGCGAGAGCGATGGAGTGGTGCCTTTGTCGCCGTGCGAGTCGGTAAGCATAATGTCATCAGAGCCGTCGCTCAGCGAAAGCAGACCTTTGTAACGGATTTTGTCGGTGAGACACTGATTCAGTATGAATTCGGCCATAAATACGGTGGTGTCGGGTTTGATATAGCTGTATGAGGTCCATGCGGCGGCCGTTGAACAGTCCATCGTCCCGCCGCGCGATGTCTCATCGCGCGTAAGCGATACTCCGTCGGGGAATGTGAACGTTTCGGTGTAGTCCCGATGGGTTTTTATTTTGTTGGTAAGCTTGAAATTACCTCCGACTTCCCATTGCGACGGACCGGAATTGAATTTAGCGTCGGCCATATAGAATCCCCATGCCTGATTTAGTGCCGGCTGTGCCGATGTCATGAGCGAGCCGCCGGTCGCCGGATTGCTGACGATGAAGTTGAGTACGTGAGTGGCGCCGCCATAGCGCAGCCCCGGATTGTCAATCCATTCCACACGCCGGATGGTCTCGGGAAGCAACGCCCGCACTTGGTCGATTCCTGCCTGACGTCCGTTGATGCGGAGCTGAACTGCTTGTCCGGCGGCCTGGATGGTGCTGAGGGCCTCGCTGACGGATAGAGCCGGAATCATAAGGTTGTCGAGTAGCTGAAGTCCGTTTTTGGAAGCATCTACGGCACTTTGCGACGGATGGTAGACATCCATGTCGGCCTTACGTATTACTTTCGGAGCTTCAATCACAATCTCATGCAGTTCCTGCGCGTGAATAGAGTCTGCTGCCCCTGTCTGTGCAGATGCGGCGAGCACCGGCAATAATGCCGCGGCGATTGATATTGTCTTTTTCATATTGGCTGTAATCATTGTCATATTTCAGACGCAAAATTACAGCCGTTTGTGACAGCCGTTCTCAACAAATGTTGAAAAAACAATACTGCCGGAGTCTTCGCAGAGTCCGGCAGTATGGGGTTTCCAATAGGTACAATTTCTAAGGTAAAAAAGATTGTTTTAGGTTCGTGATGCAAAGGTCGGCCTTTTTGAAATAAGAGCCAAATTTTTTTATATGTTATGCGACATGTTTTTTTGACATGTTTACACTTTTTGTAGTGTTTGTGGCGCATAATTCGCTGTATAATAGCGCTTGGGAAATTTTGGGCTGTGTTGCTTCATGTGAAAAAAAGTTCATTTTTGTTCACTTCCGGCCTCGATTTTTTCTAATTTAAGACTTGTCCCATCAAAGCAGGCATAGGTGTCGTGGGTTATCCAGTCGCCCAAAATTATGAGCCTGCAACGGCTGCACGGCACAGCTTCGTCCACAGCGACGTGATGGTGGCCCAGCACGATGTAATCCGTGTCGGGATGTTCTGCCGCGTAGGTTTTGGCCCATGCCTCGACGTTGTTTCGCATCGGTCCATCCCATGCGGCGCTTTGCCCCGGCGTGTAGCCCCGGCTGCCGGCGCTCCAGCGGTGGGCGAAAGGAATGGTCCAGCGGGGATGGATGGCGGAGTAAAGCTTTTGGCAGAGGCGGTTGCGGAAAAGAGAACGGATGAAGCGGAACGAGGCGCTGGTTCGCCCGAGGCCGTCGCCGTGGGCTATGAAAAAGTGCTTGCCGCCGATTTCGCGCGTGATGGCGCCGTCTACGACCTCGATGCCGATTTCGTCGCGCAGGTAGTCGAATAGCCAGATGTCATGGTTGCCCGTCAGCCACGTGATGCTCACGCCGGAGTCGGCCAGAGCTGCCAGTTCGCCGAAAAAACGCACGTAGCCGCGGGGCACCACCGTGCGGTACTCAAACCAGTAGTCCAGCACATCGCCCACGAGGTAAAGAGCGCCTGCGTGTCCGCGCAGCGAGCGTAGGAAAGCCGTCACGCGCCGTTCATGCGCCCGCGCGTCGGGCAGATAGCTCGCGCCGAGGTGCATGTCGCTGATGAAGTAGACGGGGCGGGAGGCGTCGGGCGTTGTCATAGCAGGCCGAGTTCGAGCTTTGCTTCCTCGCTCATCATGTCCTGAGTCCACTCCGGCTCAAACACAACGTTGATTGTCACGGATGTGATGCCTTCGATGCTTTCGAGCTTGATGCGCGCATCCTCCACAATGAAGTCGGCCATAGGGCAGCTGGGGGCTGTCATAGTCATGTCGACGGTAAGCGCGCCGTCGTCGGCTATGTCGATGCGGTAGACCAGCCCGAGGCTGTAGATGTCGACAGGTATTTCCGGATCGAAGACCGTGCGCAGCATCTTTACCACGCTCTCTTCAAGTTCAAGTTTTCTTTCTGGTGTCATAATATCGCAAAGGTACAAAAAAAGTACGGCATTTTTTGTACCTTTGCGGCAGATACATATAAAAATACTTATTATGAAAGGAATCCGACGTTTACTTATTGTGATTGTTGTGGCCCTGTTTGCCGCAGTTCCGGCTTCGGCCCAGTTCCGGTTCGGTATCAAGCTTGGCATCCAGACCAATTCTCTGCATTTCGACAGCTCGACCTTCGACAGCGACAACCGTTCCGGCTTCACCGGAGGTATCATGACAGAATTTACGGTGCCGGTGATAGGCGTAGGCGCCGATGTGTCGCTGCTGTATGTCCACCGTAATCAGCGCATAATCGACACCGGCGACGGCGAGTCGGTGCACAAGGGACTTGATTACATAGAGGTGCCCGTAAACCTGAAATGGCGTATCAATATACCGGTTATCAACAAGATAGTCCGGCCGTTCATCACCACTGGTCCCAGTTTCGCGTTCCTGACATCCGGTCGCGCCATAACTGACGCCGTGAAGAACCGCAAGGTCGATACTGCATGGAACGTAGGCGGCGGTGTCGAGCTTTTGAGCCACTTGCAGGTGGCTGCTTCGTACGGCTTCGGCATGTCGAAAGCTTTTGAATGGACAGGCGCCACGACCGACGGCCGCATCAACGGCCGCACACGCTGCTGGACAATCACGGCCGCTTATCTTTTCTGATTAATAAAATTTAGGAAAAGAGCGTGGTCTGATTGCAGGAAATTTAGTATCTTTGCAGCACAGAAACCAAATTCAACCAATATAATTTAACTCACTAACACTCAATAGAGTCAAAATTATGAAAATCGAAAAAATCATTGGTCGTGAAGTGCTTGACAGCCGCGGCAATCCTACCGTAGAAGTAGACGTAATCCTCGAGAGTGGCGCTTTCGGCCGCGCTTCCGTTCCTTCCGGCGCATCCACCGGTGAGAACGAGGCACTCGAACTCCGCGACGGCGACAAGAGCCGCTACATGGGCAAGGGCGTTCTTAAGGCAGTTGCCAACGTCAACGGCCCCATCGCAAAGGCTCTCGTAGGCATGAGCGCTCTCGACCAGATCGCCATAGACGAAGCCATGCTGGCTCTCGACGGCACCGACACCAAGAGCAACCTCGGCGCCAACGCCATCCTGGGCGTTTCGCTGGCCGTTGCAAAGGCTGCCGCCAACTACCTTGACCTCCCCCTCTACAAATACATCGGCGGATGCAACACCTACGTGCTGCCCGTGCCCATGATGAACATCATCAACGGCGGCGCTCACTCCGACGCTCCCATCTGCTTCCAGGAGTTCATGATCCGTCCTATCGGCGCTACGAGCTTCCATGAAGGTATCCGCATGGGCACCGAGGTGTTCCACAACCTCAAGAAAGTGCTCAAGGACCGTGGCCTCAGCACGGCTGTAGGCGACGAAGGCGGTTTCGCTCCCGCCCTCAACGGCACCGAGGACGCTCTCGACTGCATCATCAAGGCTATCGAGAAGGCCGGCTACGTACCCGGTAAGGACGTCACCATCGGCCTCGACTGCGCTTCTTCCGAGTTCTATGAGGACGGCAAGTACCACTACAGCCACCTCAACAACGGCGCTCCCAAGGAAGCCAACGGCAAGACCTACACCCGCGAGGAGCAGGCTCAGTTCCTGAAGGGCCTCGTAGAGAAGTACCCCATCGACTCCATCGAGGACGGTATGGCCGAGAACGACTGGGAAGGCTGGAAGATTCTGACCGACCTGATCGGCGACCGCTGCCAGCTCGTGGGCGACGACCTCTTCGTAACCAACGTGAAGTACCTCCAGCGCGGTATCGACGAGGGTTGCGCCAACTCCATCCTCGTGAAGGTGAACCAGATCGGCTCCCTCACCGAGACCCTGCGCGCCGTCGAGCTCGCTCAGCGTCACGGCTACACCGCCGTTATCTCGCACCGTTCCGGTGAAACCGAGGATGCCACCATCGCCGACATCGCCGTTGCCACCAACGCCGGCCAGATCAAGACCGGTAGCGCAAGCCGTTCCGACCGTATGGCCAAGTACAACCAGCTGCTCCGCATTGAGGAACAGCTCGGCGCTGCTGCCCAGTACGGCTACGGCAAGAAGACCAAGCGTCCCGAATAATCGCTTCTGCGTTCAATAATATTATCGCCCCGCGGCCTCAACATAGGCAGCGGGGCGATTTGGTTTAGGGTCTACAGCTTAGTGCAGCTGCGAGGTTGCCTCGGTTATGCGGCGCATGGCTGTGGCGATGTCATCGTCGCTTGCGGCGTAGCTGAGTCGTATGTATCCCGGAGCGCAGAAGGCCGCGCCGTCTACTGTGGCAACGTGTGCCTTGTCGAGCAGATACATGACGTAATCCGCGCTCGACGTGATAGCCCTGTCGCCGTGTCGCAGGCCTATGAGAGCGCTGACGTCGGGGAACAGGTAGAAAGCGCCTTGCGGCTCCACGAACTTCCAGCCCGGAATGTCGGCTGCGAGGCTGCATATGAGGTCGCGGCGTCTGCGGAAGGCTTCTCGCATTTCGGCCACGCACTGTTGCGGGCCGGTGTAGGCCGCCTCGGCAGCTTTCTGCGCTATCGACGACGGACCGCTGGTGTACTGCCCCTGGAGCTTGCCGATGGCTTTGGCTATGGGCAGCGGTGCGGCGGCGAAGCCTATGCGCCAGCCCGTCATGGCGTATGCCTTGGATACGCCGTTGCACACTACCGTGCGCTCTTTCATTCCGGGAACCGAAGCTATGCTTGCCGGCTTGTCGGCGAAGCTTATATGCTCGTAAATCTCGTCGGAGATGACCGTGATGTGAGGGTGGTGGCGGAGCACATCTGCCAGCGCGTCGAGCTCGGCGCGTGTGTAGACCATGCCGGTGGGATTGGCCGGCGAGTTGATGATGACGGCCCGTGTGCGCGGAGTGATAGCTTCGTCAAGCTGTGCAGCTGTGATTTTCAGCCCGTTGGCAGGGAGCGCTGGCACCGTCACCGGTATGCCTTCGGCCAGTTTCACCATCTCGATATGACTTACCCATGCCGGGGTAGGGATGATGACTTCATCGCCGGGATTGACGAGGGCGAGCAGCGTGTTGGCCAGCTCCTGCTTGGCGCCGTTGCCGACTACTATCTGCTCCGGTGCGTATTCCAGCCCGTTCTCCCTGCTGAGTTTGTCGCAGATGGCGTGTCGCAGGCTCACGTAGCCCGCCACGGGCGAGTAGTGGGAGAAATCCCGGTCGATGGCCGCTTTGGCGGCATCCTTGATGAACTGCGGGGTAGGGAAATCCGGTTCGCCGGCGGCCAATCCGATGATGTCGATGCCGCGGGCGCGCAGCTCGCTGGTTTTCTGCTGCATGGCGAATGTGGCCGATTCGGAGAGGAGTTCTATCCTGCGTGATATTTGGGTCATGTTGGTATCAATGATTATGGGCATAAAAGTACGAATAAATTCCATAACGACAAAGTCCGTTATTTTTTTATTGTAAAGCTAAACTTATTTGCGTATATTTGTGCATCACTTAAATCAATCCTTCACAAATATGCCTAAAGTAATAGGAGCAGTCACGATCGACGCCATGCGATGCAAGGGCTGCGGGCTGTGCGTGGTGGCGTGTCCTACCGACACTCTCGCCTTGCGCGCCGACGACGTGAACGACCGCGGCTATCATTATGCCTATGCCGCCCGTCCCGAGACATGTATAGGCTGCGCCAGCTGCGCGGCCGTGTGCCCCGACGCATGTATCGAGGTCTACCGTGTGGTGGAAAAATAGGCTCTAATCCCCGATAACGCACTCAAGATTATGGAAGAAGTAAGACTGATGAAGGGCAACGAGGCCATAGCCCATGCCGCCATTCTGTATGGCTGCGACGGCTATTTCGGTTACCCCATCACTCCCCAGAGCGAAGTGCTCGAGACCCTCGAGGCAGAAATGCCGTGGGAGACCACCGGCATGGTGGTGCTCCAGGCCGAGAGCGAAGTATCGTCTATAAATATGGTGTATGGAGGCGCCGCCGCCGGCAAGGCGGTGATGACCTCGTCGTCAAGTCCGGGCATCAGCCTGATGCAGGAAGGCATAAGCTATATCGCTGCAGCCGAGCTGCCTGCCCTTATAGTAAATGTGATGCGCGGTGGTCCCGGCCTCGGCACTATCCAGCCTTCGCAGGCCGATTATTTTCAGGCCACGAAGGGCGGCGGCCACGGCGACTACCACCTGATAGTGCTGGCTCCCGCCAGTGTGCAGGAGATGGCCGACTTTGTGGCGCTTGGCTTTGACCTCGCGTTCAAGTACCGCACGCCGGCCATGATTCTCGCCGACGGCATCGTGGGTCAGATGATGGAGAAGGTTGTCCTTCCTCCTCAACGTCCCCGCCGCACGCAGCAGCAGGTAGAGGAGCAGTGCCCCTGGGCCGCTACCGGCCGCCACGGCCGCCCTCACCGCAATGTCGTCACAAGCCTGGAGCTCGACCCTGCCCTGATGGAGAAGAACAACGAGCGCTTCCAGCGCACATACGCCGCCATAGAAGCCGCCGAGGTACGTTACGAGGAACATTACACCGAGGACGCCGAGTGGCTCGTGGTGGCTTTCGGCTCGGTGGCCCGCATCTGCCTGAAAGCCATCGAGGAAGCACGTGCGCAGGGCGTGAAGATAGGTCTGTTGCGCCCGATCACGCTTTGGCCGTTCCCGACGGAGGCCGTTGCCCGCTGCGCATCGCGCGTGAAAGGCATACTCACCGTCGAGCTGAATGCCGGACAGATGATCGAGGACGTGCGCCTCGCGTCGCGTTGCAGCGTGCCCGTGGCACATTTCGGCCGCCTCGGCGGAATAGTGCCCAATCCGGGCGAAGTGATAGAAGCCCTTTACAAAAATTTCCCTGAATCAAGACCGCAATGAAACCCGAAGAAATAATCAATCCCGCCAACCGTGTGTACAGCCGTCCGCGGCTGCTCACCGAGGTCAATACCCATTATTGCCCGGGTTGCAGTCACGGAGTTGTACACCGCATCGTGGCCGAACTGCTCGACGAGATGCATCTCGAGGACAAGGCTGTGGGCGTCGCTCCCGTGGGCTGCGCAGTGTTCGCGTATAATTATATAGATGTGGACTGGGTGGAGGCCGCCCACGGACGTGCTCCGGCAGTTGCTACGGCGCTGAGCCGCCTCCAGCCCGAGAACCTCGTCTTCACTTATCAGGGCGACGGCGACCTCGCCGCCATTGGCACCGCCGAAACCATCCATGCCGCCAACCGTGGCGAGAATATCACCATCATCTTCATCAATAATGCCATATACGGCATGACAGGCGGACAGATGGCACCCACTACTCTGATAGGGCAGAAGACAGCCACCACGCCTTACGGCCGTCGCGTCGACCTCAACGGCAATCCCCTCAACATCTCCGACCTCCTGGCACAGCTCGAGGGCACGTGCTACGTGACGCGTCAGACCGTGCATACCCCCGCTGCCGTGCGCAAGGCCAAGGCTGCCATAAAGCACGCATTCGAGAACACGCTCGCCAAGAAGGGTACATCGGTAGTGGAGATAGTCAGCACCTGCAACAGCGGCTGGAAGATGACGCCCGCGCAGGCCAACGAATGGATGATGGAACACATGACCGAGCGCTATCCCCTCGGCGACCTCAAAAACCAGTAAGCCATATGAAAGAAGAAATCATTATAGCAGGATTCGGCGGTCAGGGCGTACTGTCGATGGGCAAGATACTGGCCTATGCGGGCCTCATGAATGACCTTGAAGTGACGTGGATGCCTGCCTATGGTCCCGAACAGCGTGGCGGCACGGCCAACGTCACCGTGATACTCAGCGACAGCGCCATCTCCTCGCCCGTGCTCGACAGCTACGACACGGCTGTCATACTCAACCAGCAGAGCCTCGACAAGTTCGAGAGCAAGGTGAAGCCTGGCGGTACTCTCCTGTACGATCCGTCGGGCATACACCACAAGCCCACGCGCACGGATATCACCGTAGTGGAGGTGGCCGCCATGGATGCCATGATGGAACTCAACAATGCCAAGACGTACAATATGATTTTGCTCGGCGCGCTGCTGGCATGCCGTCCGGTTGTCCCCCTCGACGCGGTGCTTCGCGGCCTGAAGAAGACGCTGCCTGAGCGCCACCATCACCTTATACCTGTCAATGAGACAGCTCTGCGCAAGGGCATGAGCCTTGTGTGAGAGTCAAAGATAAACATGCGCGGGGCAAAAGGATTCAAAGCCTTTTGCCCCGCGTCGTTTCATGCAAACTTGCTGTGGAATTCGTCAAAACGAGCCAACGCGTCGGCTCCGAATTTTGCGATGGAGGCGCGCACTCTGTCAACATCCTTGGGTGGAGCGCCCACCCGTGTCTTGCTGAAAAATTTGTCGGCGTAGCATATCAGCTGCTCGAGCTCGGTTCTCGGCAGCAGGTCGTGGCCGGGGTCGGGCAGTCCGGCGCTGATGAATTCCTGACGTGTAAGGCCGGTACCGGTGTGGCGTTCGGCCACGTCTGCGGCCCATTCCGGTGCGCCTTCGGTCCGCAGCATCCCGGCGCCGATGACGCCGTGCATAAGATAGGGAGCCGTGCCGTGGCATTCTATGCCCGGGGCGTCGGTGCGCACTATGCCGATATCGTGGAGCATGGCGGCTGTCTCTATCTGCGCCGGGTCGAGGTCCAGCCGGTGTGTGTGCGCTATTTCCGCCGCCATGTCGGCGACCTGCCGGCTATGGCCTATAAGAATATCCCGCAGGGCTGTGCCCGCGGGATAATATCTGTCTATGATGTCTTGCCAGAGCGTCATATCACGGTGTTCCAGCCGTGTACATCCGGCTCCTCGCCGAGGCGTATGGCGTTGAGCTTGTTGTAGAGACGTGTGGTGACGGGTCCCGGCTTTCCGTCCTTTGCGATGACGTATTTGCGGCCGGTGTCAAGGTCGTGTATCTCACCAATGGGCGAGCAGACGGCGGCTGTGCCGCAGGCGGCGGCTTCGCTGACTTGCTCGAGCTCGTCGACGGTGATGTGGCGGCATTCCACCTCTATGCCCATGTCGTGTGCCAGCTGCTGGAGGCTCATGTTTGTGATGGAGGGCAGGATAGACTCGGATGCAGGCGTGATGTACTTGCCGTCCTTTATGGCATAGAAGTTGGCAGGGCCGCATTCGTCAAGGTATTTCTTCTCCTTGGGGTCGAGGAAGAGCACGGCCGAATAGCCGAGCTCGTGGGCGTGCTCGCCGGCGCGGAGCGATGCCGCGTAGTTGCCGCCTGTCTTGAACCGTCCGGTGCCTTTGGGGGCTACACGGTCGTATTCGCGCATGATGCATATGTTTGTGTTGCGGAATCCGCCCTTGAAGTAAGGGCCTACCGGCGACACGAACACGATGAACTCATATTCGGTGGAGGAGGACACGCCCACACGCGGCGACATTCCTATCTCGAGTGGCCTGATGTAGAGCGACGCGCCGCTTCCGTAGGGTGGTACGAAGCGCTCGTTAAGCTCGACGGCCATGCAGCACATCTTGCAGAAAAGGTCCTCGGGCACGGGTGCCATCAGCAATCCCTCGGCCGAACTGCGCATACGCTTGGCATTCTCTTCCAGACGGAATATGCGTATTTTGCCGTCTTTGCCGCGGAAAGCCTTGATGCCCTCGAAAATCTCCTGTCCATAGTGCAGGGATGTTGCGGCCATGTGAATATTGATGCTGTCCGACTGGCTGACTTCTATTTCGCCCCATTTGCCGTCCTTGTATGTGCATCGCACGTTGTAGTCGGTAGGCACGTAGCCGAAAGGCAAATTGCCCCAGTCAAGTTCTTCTGTCATTTCTTATTCGTTTTGATGAAGTAAATGAGTTCTCTCAAATCTTACGCAAATATAACGTTTTTGAGTTAATCGTCTGCCCATATTGCACATTTATCGGAAAGCTGTGCAAAAGGATTATTGTGCCTTTGATTTTTCTGGTGCCATTCAGAAAACTTTTCGGTGTAATGTTTTGTTATATAAAAACAAATCGTTAACTTTGCTATACCACATATCATCCTGCGAAGATGGAAATCAAGCCACGATTTGAAGTAGTGTATCTTGAGGAGGCATATAGTTTCCTCCAATCCCTGCCTGTCAAGGTTCGCGCCAAAATTCAGTACAATATTATGGTCGCACAGCACGAGAATGACCCGGAATTGTTTAAAAAACTGAACGATGAGATTTGGGAGTTTCGTACGCGCTTCAATGGAATGGCCTATCGCATGTTCGCCTTTTGGGACAAGGACATATGTGCGATGGTGGTGGCTACGCATGGACTCGTCAAGAAAACACAGAAGACACCGTCTAATGAGATCCGCAAAGCAGAAGCGATAATGAAATCCTATTATGAACAACGAAAATAAGCACTATATGGAAAAGATGAAGATTTATAGTCAAGCGGAAATGCTTGACCGCACCCTCGGCCCTAAAGGAACTCCGGAGAGGGATGAATACGAAGCAAAAGTCGACGACTATATGGTAGGTCTTGCAATCCGAAGGGCTCGTGAATCCAGAAATCTCACCCAGGAGCAGCTCGGAGAGCGTATTGGCGTACAAAGGGCAAGGATTTGCAGCATCGAGCGCGGAGCAAACCTCCGGCTGTCAACTATCCGTAGAATATTCTCGGCTCTCGAAATGGAAGTGAAACTTGACATCGCCAATTTGCAGTCGATACCTCTCTGCTAATTGTCGAACCTGTTCAATATAAACAACAAAATCGCCCCCGTTTCCGGAGGCGATTTTGTTGTTTATGGGTGTGCCTATGTGGTTTACATCATGCCGCCCATGCCACCCATGCCGCCCATACCGCCAGCAGCGCCTAAGTCAGCTGCATCATTTTTCGGCAGGTCGGTAACCATGCACTCGGTGGTGATCATCAGGCCAGCCACAGAAGCCGCGTACTGCAGAGCAGAACGGGTTACTTTGGTTGGGTCCAGGATACCCATGTCGATCATGTTGCCGTATTCTTCGGTTGCTGCGTTGTAACCGTAGTTGCCGTCGCCGCCTTTAACGGTGTTAGCAACAACAGACGGTTCTTCGCCGCAGTTCAGGACGATCTGACGCAGCGGAGCTTCCATTGCACGCAGTGCAACTTTGATACCCACGTTCTGGTCTTCGTTCTGACCACGCAGGTCAGCCAGTTTAGACGCTACGCGGATCAGCGCAACACCACCACCAGCAACCACGCCTTCTTCTACCGCAGCACGGGTCGCGTGCAGGGCGTCTTCAACGCGTGCTTTTTTCTCTTTCATTTCAACTTCGGTAGCAGCACCTACTTTGATAACTGCAACGCCGCCTGCCAGTTTCGCTACGCGTTCCTGCAGTTTTTCACGGTCGTAGTCAGAAGTTGCTTCTTCAATCTGCTGACGGATCTGAGCAACACGGCCCTGGATTGCAGCTTCTTCACCCACGCCATCGATGATAGTGGTGGTGTCTTTGTTGATCACAACACGTTTAGCCTGACCCAGGTCTTCCAGGGTTGCTTTTTCCAGCTCCATACCGATCTCTTCAGAGATTACGGTACCGCCAGTCAGGGTTGCGATATCCTGCAGCATAGCTTTACGACGATCGCCGAAGCCCGGAGCTTTAACCGCAGCAACTTTCACGATGCCACGCATGGTGTTAACAACCAGAGTTGCCAGCGCTTCGCCTTCAACATCTTCAGCGATGATCAGCAGCGGTTTACCTGCTTTAGCAACGGCTTCCAGAACCGGCAGCATTTCGCGGATGTTAGAGATTTTCTTGTCAGCCAGC